>Ga0325411_1004825_pt1 | contig 15046 bp, 8 predicted proteins | sample PopdelMetagenome_13_FD_206181 | JGI IMG/M metagenome (GOLD analysis project Ga0325411, IMG submission 206181) | Populus deltoides microbial communities from Bellville, Georgia, United States - Xylem-PdIQD-R4 | ecosystem: Host-associated > Plants > Phyllosphere > Stem > Wood/Secondary xylem... | reverse complement strand
CACTGGTCTAAAATCTAATCATAGGATTTTTTTTCCCCATGATTCATTACATTTATGCAGCCTGTCACATGAATTGTCAAATTAGTTCTTAGCTTGTTAGCACAACAAATAGAAAACAAAATACAGGAAGCGAAAGCTTATTTTTTCTGTAAAATTGCTAACTACCTTTTATTCTCGGGTACTTGAAGCCACTTGTATTCTAATTCAGGGGTGGAGTAGCTAGGATTATTTGTTAGAGGGCTAAAAAAATATAATATATTTTTTAATTTATTGTATATGAGTTGTAAAAATAAAATAAAAATAGTATGATTTAGTTTTATTTAAATAATGTGTTACAAAACATATAATAATCTTTATAAAGGGTAAGAGGTTTAGAGCAATATCAAAATGAATCAAAGTGATGAAGTTAATTTCATCTTCATAATGTATCAATCACTTTAATTTTATTGTTTTTTGTACTTATTAAATACAAACATATAAAGTATATAAGAAATATAAGTTAAAACGAAGCATTATTTATGTTTAATAAACTTTGAAATAAAATAAAAAATAATAAAGAATGATTCTTACATATTTATTTTAATTGTGCTCGTCGTTCTTTCATAGAATAGAAATCATCGATTATTATATCAATTGTGAATCTTTCAGCAATTTCTTTTTCTATATAGACAATCAAATAATTTGCAAGAAAATCATCTTCCATCCGATTGCGAAGTCTTGTTTTAACAATTTTCATCGCTGAGAAAGTTTGTCCAGTCTGTCGAAACATGAAGAGTCAAGATAAGCCGAATCAACCTGTCAATAAGTGAATAAATTGTTGATTTTTCTGTTTCAACCAATCATTGACATAAATCAGCAATCGATAACATATTCTTTAACTTTGGATGATTGGGTACATCAAGATTATAATGTTGCAACTGAAATCTCAAATGAATTTTTTAATTTTTTCTTAGTCAGAAAAATCTTCATGATAGAACTTGTCAACAAGGAAGCATATATCTTCAACATTGAATAATTTATAGCTATTTCTAGGATCTAAAGCTGTGCTTAATATAAGAAGCTTGATTGCCTGCTCATTGAATCTATTATTTAGTTCTTGTAATTGATGATCAATAATAGCTGTAAATATATTCTCAACTGTTACTGATTTTGTTTTACGACGAGATTGTTTCACACTAAAAAAACAAGCATCTATATCAGGAACTTCAATGTCCTAATGCTTATAAAATGATATCACTTCTTCTAAAAGAGTTTCCCAACCATCATCTCTTAATTTCTGAATTAAAATCTTTGTGCTAGTCACCAAATGCATAGCATTTAAAATGTCTTGAGATTTTTGTTGCAAGGCTTGACAACGCACATCAGTAATTCTCATAACATTCTTCATTATATGTAAGATGAATGCAAAATCAAATGACATTAGCAACTTAAATGAAAAGGCCGCATCACCACGTTGAGAATAAGTAGATCCATCTAAAGCAATGTTTTCAAGAACCAAGCAAGTTGCCCATACATTTTTATCAAACTGCAAATTGATTTGAAGTGCGAACTCCATCTGCTATTTCCAGGTCGTTGCAAACCACTTACTTGATTAACTCCTTTACCCGTTTTAATCTCATAAATATCAACTAGATGTTCAATTGTAGCTGCTTTAAAAGCTCATAATTCATCATTACGCTTGCAAGAAGTACTAACAATGTTAATAATAAAAATCAAATTCTGAAAAAAGTTTGAACATTAGATATTTCTCTAGCTGCAACAATAAGAGCCAATTGTAATTGATGAGCTAAGCAATGTACATAATATGCATAAGGGCAATCATTAATGAATAAAGCTTGCAAACCATTCCACTCTCCACGCATATTACTAGCACCATCATACCTTTGGCCCCTAATGTTTTGAACATCAAGATTGTGATGAGATAAAACAAAGGAAATCTCTTCTTTAAGAGTTGAAACAATTGTATCTTTTGTCAAGGCCCAAAAAAAGTTATTTAAAAGAGTTAATTGGTCTTTCTTCAAGTAAATATTTTCTAAAAATTTTGGCAGAGTCTCCTTTGTATTTTCAATACCAAGTTATCGACTCAAAATCAAAACCTGTAAATAATAACCACAAACTCATCCTAGTATAAATAAACATCGCAACTCCACTAAACACAACAATTTCCATATCCCCTGTAGTTTTTTTTTTTTTTATATATATATAGTTAACATTCTATGATTTCATATACAACATTTAAAACTAATTTACTTACAATAACATTAATTTCTTGGGACACATACACATTCAAATATAAATACAACAAAACTATATTACTAGTTAAAGTAAAGGCCTTGTTCTTAATTACATACTCGGCAAAAGAATAATTTAAACATTTTAAAATTTCTTAACATACAGGCAATATAAAACATAATATCAATACTTCCAATACAAAAATTAACTTGAGCAAGGATTTCCATCTGTGCTTCTCCTTTCCAGCTCGAGGATGCGATGTACCTAACAATATATTTATATAACATGTGAACATTTGGTAAAGACTAGAAAATTTACACTTATTAATAATACACAATTTAAATAATGGTTATTTGAAGCATACACAATAATATACGCACTAGCTCATTAAATGAAGTACTTATCGTCAATATAATAATTTAATCTAAATTTTTTTTTTTGCCAATCCTTTACTAGATATCTTCTTCATTAACTAGGATATGACTTTCTCAAGTTGTCCATTAATTAGTGCATTATATCTGAAGTTCAGGTAAGAAGAAAAGAAAAATAGTTCAACCAATATGCCCATTTCAACAGGGCATTATTTCCATTAACCAGGAAATAATCTTTCGACACGCCCATTTAACAGGGCATTATTTCCATTAACCAGGAAATAATCTTTCGACACGCCCATTTAACAGGGCATTATTTCCATTCTTTTTATTTCATAATTTCAACATTAAAATTACAATCAAAGGAAATTTCTTCTAAAATACTAAATTAAACAATTAATTTATTATATGGTATTTAACACCTATAATTATTAGTATTATTGGTCGGGTTAGAATATAATCGGCTTTTACATCTTTGACATGAACTATATCCAAAAGTCATTCTTATATAATCCACTTCTATCAACAAACCTAATAATAAGGGCCATTTGCCCTCTTCTAGATTCATCTCGAGCTTTATCAACAATTAAACAAAATCTTGCATCACCAATCTCATGACGAATTGAAGATTGAACATTTCTAGCAAAGACATGCAAAATTTCTTTTTGAATTTTATGTGAGGTGTATTTAGCATTTTGTGGAGCATTATCCAAAACAAGAGCTTCTACTTGCTTATTGTAAAATGCTAAAAGTTCCATTATTTCTAGAAAATTGCCTCAGTTTTTTTTATTCTGGACGTTCATCATGTCCTCTAAAAGCACATGCTTGAAATGTGAGCCCACAAACAATATTTATTGAAGCTTTAATATGCAATCAATTAATTAGAATTTCTTGAGTAGTTTGTCTCTTAACTATCTTCTTAATATGACATGGCTGATTTTTCAAATTTTCTAAGCACCTGGTAGCAAATCTGTTAGCTGAATTTGGACCTTTTCCCATATGAGTTAAAAAAGCATACAGCTCCCCATCATTAACTTTCTTCCAACAATTGAATCCTTTAATAGTAAATGTGTTTGATCCTGACTTTCCAGATGACTTACTTGAAAATAAATAGAAAGGGAAATAAAATGCAATATTTTCTTTGAATATTCAAGCCATGGATTACTTTTAAACCAATGAGATTGAAATCGACGAGGATGTTTTTTACCAGTCAATGAATATTCAAACATCAAAGGTTGATATGGCCCCAAATTAATGTATGCCCTTCGAACTTCATCTTGTTGATTAACCGGGTATTACTAAATTTGAGGACGATTGCTTGGATCTCTAATTAAATGAGCAATGTCGATTCTAGTAGGAGGTAGTTCACTAGTCAATGTAGGTTCTTCGTAAACTGAAGCACATTAGGGCTGCTCAACCATAACTTCAACATTACACATTGGAGTTGGTTCACTAGGCTGTGAGTTATCAATATTTTTTCTCTTTTTCTCAAAAAAAGAATCAATTCTTCTTATTTTGTTCATGGTTTAACCTAAAATCAAAACATATATCATGAGAAAAAAATGGTAATTTTGATGGCTCTGTTAAAAACAAAATATAAAAAAAATCCAAGTATAATCAAAATAAACCCATAAAATATATCAAATTAATTAAAAAAAAACATCACTATAAAAAGAATTCAAAAAAATTTGGTAAGACTAGTAGATCTAAAAAAAAGAAGAAGCAAAACTAGCATAATTATAAAAAAAAACATCATCAAATTCTTAACAAACATCCCAAAACAAAACAAAAATAATTTTTAAATTTGGGTTATCAATAATTAATTACCTTGTTTTGTTTGATGAAAGATGAATTAATCGGTGGGTTTGTCGTCTGCTTTAGCTTTTCCATTTGCTATTTGTATTTTTATGTCTATCTTTTAACTTTTATCTTAGGGTTTTAAAAAGTGACGACTAAGTCTTATAACTTTATGTTCTTCTTTCCATGTAGATAGGAGTTTTAAAGTGATCCTATATTATCTAGCAAATATATTTACTATGGGGAGGGCCCACCTATTTAAAATAAAAAACATTCCATCTTTCCATGTTTAAACACTGGGCAACAAAATAAATTGATATGTTTTGCAAGGGCCTGAGCCTTTGTTTGCCCCCCTTTAATTTCACCCATATTCGTAGCTATATTATTGATTTACAGAAAATGTATCTCATGATGAATTTTATGTACCGATAGAAGAATGACTACAAAGAACGTGTTTACAAGGTTCGAGAAAATATAGAATACAGTCATTTCACTTGTTAATTTGACTTTCATGGTGGCAGCATGGCCATTCATAAGCCTTCTATTTATTAAAGCAAAGATTAAACATAGCTCTAGACCCAGTTATTTGTTGTAATACTATATATATATATATATATATATATATATATATATATATATATATATATATATATGTAGTACTATAACAAATATAATATACTTGTACATATTGAATATTGAAATAGAATACATAACAACAATACAAGATTATAGTTCATGATAATTTCTTCCATTTCCCTTCCTTGTTCTTGTTTTATTATGGTACTAGAACCTTCTGAATAACTTCCTGCAAGCCTAATGGTGTTGATTCCATGCTAGCAACTCGTGACAACTACAACCGTTAACATGCTCACCACCATCTCTCTGAAACTTACAAATAATAATTATATCTCTATAAAAGAATAGATTAAAACTTTTTTATATATAGATTATGACTTATTTAAATTCATAAATGGTATCCACTCGTGTCTTGCTAGAATCATCATTACTAATAGAACTATAGAAGTCAATTAGCCTATACTAGTGCATGGAACGAGATCAACTACTCATGAACAAACTGATTGCCTTCCTCTTCATGAAGGTATTGTCTCTAATCATTGGTTGGACTAGACCTATGTCATTTGAACCATTCTAGCATCGACACTAACCACTCTTTCCATAATACCCAATAAATCTACACATAACCTTGATTGAAGTATGTTATAAACTTGATAAAAACATCACAACCTACTTACAATATGGAAAGACTTATAGTGATGAATTCACAACTAGTGGTAAACCTTTTGGTCCTTCAAGTTTTAATCTTTACTTGTTCAAAGGAAATTGTGAAAAGTTTAAAGATCTTATAACAACTTTCACGACTTGAGTAGAATCAATATCTTTTATTTTACTACACGTTTTATTACTAAGTCATGAACTTATCAACAAAAATAGTTTTCAACACCTCTCTATTAAGCAAGACAACGATAATTATCGCTACCCGACATCGCGACAACCATTAAAAATTTAAAAAAAGAAACAAATATCTGACATCTTATTCTTAGAGAGGAAATGTCTCGTTTAAAAAATCACCACCTAGTATTATGGTCACTGAGAACCTTAACTGATCAACATAAATTATATGGTATTAGACTAATAACGCTAAAAGGAAGATACTATCACCTCTAAAACATTCTATCTAAGGTAGGTTGCATTGCTTGTTTTGTTCTAAATTGCTAAGAGTCTATTGTGTTATGCTATTGATGGTTTGCCTATAATATTCTTGATTCTAGCGTTAGTAAATATTCAACTATAAACACTTCTATCTCTGGCATTGGCAATTATTACATGAAGAAAATATAGGATATTCATGACTTTGATGTTAGTGAATATTGGAGTTCAAAATTATTTCTAATTCTAGTGCTAATATTCTTAACTCTAGTGTTAATGAATACTGAGAGTATTTCTAATTTTAGTATTAGTGAATACGAATATTTTTTATTCTAATGCTTTTTATTGAAAATTTTGATATTTTTTCTTAAAAATTTATGAATCGTGTTATTTTTTTATTGTTCAAGAATATGGCTTGTTATGAGTCCGGGTAACAAACATTTTGTTTTTAAAGGTTGATGGTTTTATTATTTTAAAAATTTGAATATATCAACACAACATGCCTTTTAATTTTGGTCAAGTCCTAATAGACTTTATAAACTTGTTATAAAGTCCAAATATACATGCAAAATATTTTTGTATATATTTTTTTATAAGAAGATGCTAAAACAAAAAAAAAAAGTATAAAATATTAAAACAATGCAAAATATTTTGGCCTTTTTTTCTCCGTGGAAATGCTAAAGAAACAAGGAGGGATAAAAATATACACAAATGAAAAAACATATATCTTTTTTTAAGAAACTTGGCCATTATGCAAAATTTTACTATGAAGGCTTTATATATATATATATTCTTATTTTTTTTTTTATGTATAAACAAAGTATAATCTTAGAGCCTAAAAAGTGGAAGTTTAAAACGCAGCCTAAAACAAAATCAGCCTAAAACTCATAGCTCATGAAAAACAAAAGACCCTAGTCCACATACAACTTTAACCCATATGACCAACTCAAGCTCAAAACTAATTAAGACAAAACCTAGAAATGACAAAGCCTCACACATAGATGTCTAACTTACCTTGTGAAACCTTGACAATTTATAATTTAAATATGTGGATATGTAAACTCCCATGTAAACATAAGATTGAAAGTTGTAAGATCTCGATGAGTGATGGAAATCGAGATAAGAAATAATAGATAAGTAATGATATATAATGGAGAGGATGAACTTCATAAAATGAGTTTTTGTTTAAAATTCATAACGATAGAGAAACTGGTAACGCGTTTTGATAGATAAAATAATGAGGAAAATGATAAAAAAATTTTATGAAATAAGTGAGGTAATAAAGAATAAATTACAATAAAGGATAGTGCAATAAAAATGATAGGACTGAAGGTGCAAGCACCGATTAAAAATCAGTGACGTTACTTTAAAACAATAATAAGCCCGATAAATAAATAAAGATGGAAATTTTAAAATGAATATATTACAAAATAATAAAATGACCTTAAAGGTTTAGAAGGATAATTAATATGATTTTATGTGAAGATTGAATAAGAAAATTTGGATTGTTGATGAAAAGTCATGAAATGACCAATTTTACGTTAGAAAGCAGAGCTCCCAATCTAATCATCGGATCCGGATGCAATTTTGCATGAAGTTTATTGATATGTTTTCCTACCTTGGTTAAAGATCTATATCAAGTGGAGTTCGTTAAGGACTAGCGATTTAAGAAGAAGCAAACCAGATAGTTTACATGAAAAATAAAATACATAAAAGTATAACTGAGAGACAAAATTGTAATTAATGGAAATCATGGCTTTAAAACAGAAAAGAGGCCAACCAGTTAAAAAAAATGAGAGATAGTAGAGAAAATTATTCTAGAGAGAGAAGTGCAGAAGTTGAAGGAGTCAACCTAAAGAAGGCAATAATGCTCCGGTAGCCATATCTCTTGCAACCATTGTTGGATCGTGCTGTGTTTTTGATATATTGTTCTTATCACACATATATAATAACTTATCAAAGGGATTTGAAATAGCACAATCTGGTTGATAGGTATCATCACCGGAACGTTCTTGGAAAATAAAAGGAAATATACTTGCAGAGCAGTTTTGGTCGCCGGCTGACTACTCTCGTTTCCACCATTGGAGCATGTCTATTTTTGGATATGTTGTGCGCCCAGCTGTTGCCTTCATTCTGGACGGTGGAGATCGGAAACACACTCTCAAGCAAGGTGTTGTTCATGTTGAACAGTAGCTCGTCAATTTTCAAGTTAGCTCGGTTTTATTCCGATCTAGGGCTATTTAACCATTGGATCATTTTGATTGTGGGACATATTGTGCATGAATCTAAGATTTATATATTGACTGTTGGGTTAGAAAATGAAATCTAAGGAGAATGACTTATTGCTTTTTAAAGCTATTGCTAGTTTTGAACATAACTACTTGTTCGAAAATAACAAGAACAAAACTAGCAATAGATTCAAAAAGCATTAAGTCATCCACCATAGATTTTTGTTATGAATGAATGGTCAGAATATAGATCATAGAGTCGTTCAGAATATACCTCAAAATCAGTATGATCCAACGATTAAATCTCTTTAGATCAGAATAAAACTAAGCTAACCTGAACATTGACGAGCTACTGTTCAACATGAACAACACCTTGTCGGAGTGGTTTTTTTCGATCTTCACCGCCCATAATGAAGGAAACATATAGTCGCATCATATAATAAAACATAGACATGATCCAACGGTGGAAGAGAGAGAAATTAGCCGGTTACCAAAATTGCCCTGCAGGTGTATTTCCTTTTATTTTCCAGTAAATTGCAAGTGATGATTCTGTCAAACAGATTGTGTTCTTTCAAATCCCTACAATTAGTTATTAGAGGTTTATGATAAGCACAATATATCCAAAAATCAGCACGATCCAACGGTGGATGCAAGAGATATGGCTACCGGAGAATTATTGCCTTCTTTACGTTGACCCTTTCAAATTCTGCACTTCTCTCTCTAGCCGAATTTTATCTATTGTCTCTCACTTTTTTTTCTTGACTAGTCGGCCACTTGGCTGTTTTAAAGCCATACTTCCCATTAATTATAATTTTGTCTCTCATTTATGCTTTTATGTATATTTTTCACGTAAACTATCCAATTTGTTTCTACTTAATCGTTATTCTTTACCAAACTCCGATTGAGATGAGATCTTTAACCAAGGTAGGATAACATATCAATAGACTTCATGCAAAATTGCATCCCGATCTGATGATCGGATTGAGAGCTCTGTTTTCTAATGTAAAATTGATTAGTTCATGACTTTTCATCAACAATCCAAATTTTTTTGTTCAACCTTCATATAAAATCATATCAATTATTCTTATAAACCTTTAAGGTCATTTTATTATTTTGGAATATATTCATTATAAAATTTTCACCTTTATTTATTTATCGGGCCTATTACTGTTTAAAAGTAACGTCACTGATTTTTAATAGGTGCTTGCACCTTCAGTCCTACCATTTTCATTGCACTATCCTTTATTATAATTTATTCTTTATTACCTCATTTATTTCTTAAAAATGTTTTATCATTTATCATTATTTTATCCATCAGAACATGTTACCAGTTTCTCTATCGTTATGAATTCTAAACTAATAGTCATTTTATGGAGGTCATCCCCTCCATTATATATCATTATTTATCTATTATTTCTAATCTCAGTTTCCTTCACTCATCGAGATCTTACCACTTTCAGTCTTATGTTTACATGGGAGTTTATACATCCATATATTTAAATTATAAATTTTCAGGATTTCACATTCTCCTCTCCTTCAAGAAATTTCATCCTTGAAATTTAGGATTTTTACTTATACATGCGAATATTATTTGGTACTTATTTCTCTTTTTCAATTATTCTTTCCCGATCTCTTTTCAATTGCAGATGTTTTCTTAAATATTTTTTTTATACGCTTCGATCTAAAAGTCCAATTGGTTCAAACCTCAGTAACATGTCAATTAGCCTTCCTGAATCACTATAGGTGGTCGGGGCAGGACTTGAAGAGGATTCAGTTCTCCTTTCTATAGCATGGATACAAAGAACGCGTCTTGGATTCTATATAAAAGTATAGGCAATACAATTCAATAAGCTATCAGCCAAACTCTTGTGTTGGTCTTGGGGAAACCATTTCACTTTATTTTTCCACTACTGAAGCATGTCATACTCCCACTAAACACACTTTTATTTTTGTTCATCACTTTATTTCTCATGGATACATAATATTCCTATATTTACTTCTCAGATTTATAACATAACTACACCTTAAACATCATATTTATCTTATCCAATGATTATTCTTGTTAGTCACATTATCAATGACATCTCCTTCCCAAACAAAAGTATAAGTAACATATCAATTATCTTAAATATTGTCCACCCAACTAATGAAGTATTGTGCCAACCACCCGAGTCATTCACCATCTAGATGACCTAGTCTCAGTTTTGTAACCTTAGCTTGTCATTTGGTATTGTGGCTAACTAATGTATTGATTACTTTCATGATCCATCATTTAAGTCCATTATAATTAACATGTTAATTCCTGTCATTGTTGTAGTTCCCAATTACATTTGCATATAACCATTGTTGTCATCAATTTTTTTTCCTTATTCCAATTTTATGTTACACTCATTACAATTTAATAGCTATGATTTATCTCAACTATTTAGTGTTTCAATATAGAAATCATCATGGTTCCTATAATTTCAGACTTAACTACTTGTTCATACCATCCTATTTTCACATCCTAATCCTATTTAAAGCCCACCAAGTAACACCCCGTATAATTACTCAACTCATGTGTACAAACACTCGTAATATTAAGTATCAACTCTTAAATCAACGTTCATTTACATCTCTTCGTCGGTGCGTATTAGTTCCCTTCATTCCCTAAATTCGTCTTTTTTCTAGTTTCCTTATTAACTACGTATTTCTATAATCACATGTATGTACATTGCACACTCGTGACCTCCTCACCTATTCTTACATGTAGCTTGCCAAATTATTTATTTATTTATTATCTAGTATGACGGTAACTTAGTATTTTACCTTTAGCCTATAACATTCCACAACAGGTATTTTATTCATGTTCATGTATTAACCATTTACTCCTTCATGTCTACAAAGATAACCACATTTATGATCCTTAATCCATTCCTGATTTTGGGGTAGATTCTCATAAAATAATTTAATAATGTTTTTCATTACCAATTTCCAAGCCTTTACCTCATACCTACGATGCCAATATTAAACTTGTACTGTCCATTTTGTTATGTACCAAGCTAGTATTCCTTTGCATGTCAAGATAAAGTGTTGCCAATTGGGGCAAGAGCCTACTATGCAGGGTCCCACCACTGACTTGACATAATTATTGCTTAAGGCATTAATCACAACATAATCCCACTTTTATCCATACGCTATATCACAAGTTTGAATTGATTTAGCACTTACATTAACACTTGCTTATGCCTAAACAATAATTATATTCACTCTAGTATTAATTCATATATGGTTTCATCCCATCCATTCATATTTCATGAAGACAGTAAACATTGTTGTTACATTATCATTTTATTAATATTTCAAATATATTTCGTTCATAAATCCTTGACTATCATCTAACATATATCAAACAATGGTTCCACATTTATTATTTGTTATTGATCCCATAATCACGAGGTAATAACTCATTTTCTTAGTTACCGACTTCTTGACAACCCAATATCACTTTCCTTAATTACCACACTAGACATGAAATATATATATATTATGTCTAGTTCATTCTATCTCAAGATACACAATTCATCATACTTTCCATGCTTATAAAATCTACTGAATCACAACCAGGCTTTGATATCAACTGTAATAACACCGATTTTCTACATCTTTTTCGTGATACATTGGAAATTTTCAGGTAATTTTTTTTATACAAGTTCCACCAAAATTTCTACTAAAATTTCAGCAGAGTCTCCCCTATACTAGAAGGTCCCAAGTTATTGACAAAATCATATTATACTTCTAATTTTATTTCACAACCCGATCCAATCATCCTGGATCTCAACCCAACTAATCATCATCAAAACAATACATCACATCTTATCCAATAACATTATATAATGTAATTCAAGTGAAAGATTTGATTTCAATTATAAACATGCATGGTTAAATAGACACTTAAAGTTACAAACATTAGAGTAAAGTCATACATCCAAATTTACGGGTTAATATTACATTTCAAGTTTTAGGAGATAAGTCTCTTAATTTACAAATAATTACATTGTCAAAAGCAAAAGGTAACTAAACCAATATCACTCCTGATGCAATCCTGATGGACCTGAAAATAAAAATTAACGTGTACACATAAATATAAAAAGGTAGTAACAAATAATAATAATGATAGGTAATAATCTCCATGGAATTTCTTTTGACACATAAAATTAGGCATAAACCTTTTTTTATAACATACATTTTCCATTTATTACCAATATCCATCTCATATTCTATCCCATTTATCGAGAATAATTTTATCTTGAAAATCTCGACATAACTCAACAATTTCGAACATCATCTCTTTATGAATCAATTCTCAATTGATACCAAGATATTCCTCTCTTAGTGTCATTAACTTATCTTATTCTTTTGAAATAACTAATCAATATTTTCCCTCCTATTTTCTGGAATGTAATTGCCGATACTAATGAATCTCATTAGTATTATTAGTCTCCCAATATTGGGTTAGACTAATCAATTCCATTCATGTGCCTATTTTGGCTGGGTCTTGATATATTGTAGAGGTAGGGAAATTGTTTGAATGTTTTTGTTTTAGAATTGGTTTAAATTTATGATTTAATGATGCCAAATGTCTTTGGATAATGTTGTTTATGCATGAAAACAAGTTAGAAGTTGAAAAGAATTTTCAAGGGATGAAAATCCTCATTGTCCAAAATTTTAGCTGTAAAGGAGGGGCTATTGTGATTGTTGATTTTGAGCCTTAAAACGAAATAATTTTGGAGTTGATTTCTTTATGAAAGTTGTATTTCTATGTTTCAGCATTTTATAAAGACAAATCACGCCCAAAACCGAGTTTTACAGCTTTAGTTATGATTAAAACACTAGATAATGTTCTGGGTTGATTAAGCTAAATCGATCAGAATTAGATAATTTTTAATCTTTGCTTGAAATTATTGTTGAGTGATGGTTTTAATAGCAAAATTATAAAAATGAATATGAACATGAAAATGGGTAAGAGTATGAGATCTTAATGAAATTACTTATGATTGGTTTAAGAATACTAGTTGAATGAGAATTAAATGAAGTTGTGATGTTGGTTGTATTGTTGATAAAAACTGAATCTCTAGTGGTACAAGGGAGGCTGTGGGGATTGGACAATTGCATGGAGTGGCAGCACATGCATATGTTCTAGGTAGGTGCATCACACCTTGTCTTTTCAATTTATGTAAACTTATTGATAAATTTTAGAATTTATTATTTTATTGCTTCGATAAATATTGGAATGAAAATGAGTACCTTACGTACATTAATGTGCATCAACTCGTTATGATATAATTGAAGTGAATACGAGTACTTTATGTATATTGATATGTATCAAACTTGTGATGATATTATTGAAATGAATAAAAGTATCTTGCGTGCAACGGTATACCTCCATTAGTTAGGATAATGTTTGAATGAATATGAGTACCATGTGTTTATTATTATGTATCAAAATAATTATGTTATTATTAGGATGTATACAATTACCTTACATTGATAGGTATCGAATTAGCCATGATAAATTTGGAATAGACGAGATTATCTTACATACTTTACATTGATAGATAAGTCATTTTTTAATTTTCCATCTAAACTTTTTAAACCTTTCAATTAAGCCCAAAATTGTCCATGTCTTTAATAATCTTTTCAATTTCATCTCTGGAATTTCGTAATTAGACTTTTAAATTTATGTGTTCCTTATACAATGGTTATTGGTTTCAATTTTTTTTTCAATTCAGTCCTTAATTGACTCTTTAAGCTCCCAAAACTTTCAATTTCATTCTTGATTAAGCAAATTAAGCCTTTTCAAAGTTTAATTGAGCCATTGGTTACTTTTTTTTGTTGCAATTTTACCACTTTGTTCTTAATTAAGCCTTTATTTGTCAAAATTGGATTGTCAAACTTTGCAGTCTTGACTAAGTTTCCAATATTTCTTTAACAAGATCCTAAATTATCCATCAACCTAGCATTCTGAACAGTTGTGCATATTTGATTGTTTTGAAGTATTATCTTTTCCTTTTTTTTTAATTTTTTCCTTTTTCTTTTTATTTTGAAAAAAAAATATTTTTTACATGAAAAGTGAGAAATTTTGAGGAAACCAAAAATTAGGTTATGATAACAACAATTCAAACATCACTCCATTGTTCCCCAACCAAGTCACAGTTAATACTCTCGTAATAACTTCTTTGATGATTGTTAGGGTTTTAACTATCATAGGTAAGGTCATTGACAACTTGGTTGTGATCTAACTTGTAATTCCTATTAACTTCAAATCTTAATATCTTTGTAATCGGTTCCCTTTGTAACCCTATTCACGATGTCAATTGTGTGAAAACTAGGATTATTTGACCACCTAATACCCTTTTTAAACCATTAATGAAGGTATAATTTATACTCAATCTAGAGGTGAGAAAAACTTTGGTTTCTTGGCCTCATGAACTCAATGGTTTTGACAAATTCTAATGATGGATTTATTGGTTTTGATTTTCCTTTTTAGCACTCAAACTCTGAAGACACTCATCATGTCACTCTAGATATTACTAACCTCTCATATGTAAAGTCATATAATGATTTTTATTACCTTGAAGTGGGGGTGGTAACGGTTTCTTAATCTTTACTATTAATGATTCCTTCAATGACATACTTACTTGTACATTAATATTGTCATCTATCTTACATGTTCCTGATATAACAAAAAAAATTTCTCTATACATCAAT
>Ga0325411_1004817_pt1 | contig 15062 bp, 11 predicted proteins | sample PopdelMetagenome_13_FD_206181 | JGI IMG/M metagenome (GOLD analysis project Ga0325411, IMG submission 206181) | Populus deltoides microbial communities from Bellville, Georgia, United States - Xylem-PdIQD-R4 | ecosystem: Host-associated > Plants > Phyllosphere > Stem > Wood/Secondary xylem... | reverse complement strand
TGGAATCGCAGATATAAGAATTGCATCCAATCATTATGTTAAGATCTTTAAGTTAAGTAATTTAACTGAATAAACTTAGAATGCCTAAAAATAAGTCATAAGCTTTCCTGTGATAATTGATAAGTATAATTGTTGGATAGATGATTATGTTTCACAGTTGTTGCAGGTCATGATACAGGCACTCACCAAGTCTTCATGAAATAAACCACCAACGGCAAAGGGAACACATGCGGGATTCAGCATAGGACCCAATGTGTTGAAGATGGTTTTGATTTTCAGTTTCTTCCTTACAGGGCTGACAATCTTCATAGCAAAGATGATACTTCGGCGACATCATGAAGCATTCCCACTTCATTTACACATCTTGATACCCCCTGATTTCATGAAAATTGAGAATAAATTGAATTATATGCATAGAACATGTGAAAGTAATTGCATATGATTTGACATCTAATCTTCTTAAGCTGCGGTTTAATTTATTATTGGAACAATACTAACAAAATGAACACAATTGGCATTATGGAAATGAAATTGACATTTGAGTTATGCTTGATGAGTTACAGTTGACATAGTAATCCAACATGAATGGCATCACAGAAAATTTCCTGAATTTAAGAAAAATAAAACATTACAGTATTAAGAAAAGATGCAATGTTTTCATGCCTTTCTTTTTCCTTTTCCTTTTCTTTTTCCTTATAAATGAATAACAAAAGAACAATATTATCTTAATGATGCTATACGGTCCATGAGATCTCTAATGAATGAGGTGGTGCAAAAGATGGACATGGCATACAAGAAAGAACAAAGAGAGTGAAGCAGGTCAGGAAGTGTGATAGCAGAGAGATAACACAACAGTCTACTAATCCCACTTCACTAGAAAGAAAAGAAAAGGGGAGAGAGAGAAACAGGTTGTCACAGACAACACACGCATAGCTGATAATATTACATGGATTTGGAATGGTTAATTTTTCAGGAAAGAGCTGATTGTTAATTCTGGAGCCGAATGAAGCCCAAATGAAGAAATACTCTTCCAAAATTCCAGAGTTCAACAAACCAATTGTACGCAAATGAGTTTCTTTGAAAAAGGGCATGGATTATGCCCTCAAGTGAGTTAGACCTAAAATTCAAATATCAAAAGGAAACGAGTCAACCCCATTAAAGCTTTGATGTACTAAAGAATACACCTTGGATCAACGGGCAACTTATAGGTTTTGGTAGCCCTACTACCAAGTAAATGCTGCCTGGTTAACAACTTTACCAATGATCAAGTGGGGAATGGAGGAAAGGAGCAGCACGATTATAAAAATATGGCAACCACAAGCTTGATAGAGCTCTGTACAAGTTATATTATTTTTATAGCATTTGACCAGTGTTCTTTAAAGGCCACTTTTATGCCCACAGCCACATCAAAGACACATGAAAAACCATACTGTTAGAAAATAAACAGGCTACGCTAGTACCAACTGCAGCCATTAATGACTTCTATTCATGATGAACCTACCTCTGGGTCCAAGTCTATTACTACCCCAAGTTCTTCCAATACATCAGCACTTCCACATGCTGAAGAACTTGATCTATTCCCTTGCTGCAAAGCAAACAATTACATTTAGCACATTACATGCAACCAACCATATGACATAATCCTCAAATTTTAAGCATTATTTTAAGGAAAAGAAATTCTGACCTTGGCTACTTTCCAAACAAAACAACCTGATCTGTGGAGGCCAGAAGCCAGAAAAAACACCACAAGCAGCAGCAAGTATTGATGCTCCTGTAGAAATGTTAACGGTGTTTGCACCATCACCGCCCGTTCCAGCAATATCCACAACATCAGCTAACCCTTCCACCTTCTAGCATGCTTAAACATTGCCCTTGCCAATCCAACAATCTAATAGCATAGCAACACAATAATTACTTTCATTTCATCACAACAGCAAATTGTGTCAGAAGTAGCACTTTCCATAGCAATAGTTACCGTGTCACATTAAATCCCTACCTTTTAAAAGGAGAGGCGCTTGGAATATGCTTGCCTACCTGTAAAAGCAATAAATGCACTAAACTCTTCAAAAGTCTCTCCCTTGGTTCTCAGCAGTACCAGGAAAGCAATGATCACGGCCTCACTAGCATCATCGAGTAAATAATCTAATGATGCTACAGCCTCAGATTCTGACAAATCCACCTTATTAATGAAGGATTCAATCAACTGCCAAAAAAAAAAAAAAGAATCACAAAAATAAATTAAAAATAAGTAAACAAAAAGTATAACACCCATAACTTTTAAAAAATGAATGCGAGAGACAGACCTCATTGAATGCAGGTATTGTTGAAGCTGATTTCCTAGAAATAGTAGACAGTGAAGCAGAGACCAGAGTCGTACCTTTTCTGCTTGTACCTCCACTTACATTTTTTATTATGTTTCTTTGCTTCAGGTAGCAACTCGGTCGAGTCCAAAAGCAGCAATTTTTGTCTTCAAGAACACGAATTGGCGATTTGGGTCGCTGAGATATCATAGAAAGAGAAGTTGCAGACAGATTGGCTGCCATTGTTGCCACTAAAAACCAAAATAACAAACACCCAATTCGTCAAGAACAATAAAACAAGAGCTCAAGGCTTAAAATCGAGAAAAGGTAAGATCTTTGGATTGAAATTTGGGGTTTTACCGTGGTTTTATAAAGGGAAAGGTCGTTCTTTTCCCAAGATTAAGCTTTGACTTGTGTGGAGATATTGAATGAACTCTTCTTACCTTAGACCAGGAGAAATTGCTGAATAAAAAAGATTCTTTCTTTTTCTTTTTGATTATTGCAATAAGCAGATTGACAAACACTTGAACGGAATGCAGCACAAAGGGAGAGCAGAGGTTTCAGGCTTGGACAAGAACCGGATGTCTATTTTTTTTTTTTTTGGCATGAGAAGGGATTTGTTTGTATTGGATTGAAGTAAAGATATATTAGGTGGTTGTTTTCAGGGTTTGATGACTGAAGTATTGGTGGCCGCCAAACTCAAAAAAGCATTCAGTTTCACCACCAGCACAACACAGCCTGTATTAGGTAATGCATTCAGTTTCAAACCTCATAGAAAGATATGAACAAGGAGATGAATAAAAAAAAAAAAAACCATTTTTGGCTAAATTAATGCTCGCCACTTAATTAAATTAGGAAACCAGGCACATCAAAGGTAAGGGATTGCGGTGTTCCATTTTTTATTTCATTGTTTTATATTTTTATATTCTAATTTTAAAAATAATTTTTTAAAAATAAAAAATATTATTTTAATACATCTTTAAATCCAATATCGTAAAAAAAACCTGAAATAAAAAACAAAGTTCCGTGATATAAAATACAAAGTTTCTTATAGAAATTAATTCATAAAATTTCAGAGCCGTGCAAAACTCTTGACCTTATGATATGCACAAAGAAATGGAGTATTTCAACAGGGCTCTTCTAGCTGTGTAGTGTTGGCATCTCATAAATAATCCTAAAGGTTTGTGGAGTAAAGTGCCCAAGGGGTTTATTTCCACAGAATTTCTTAAAGCAATTCTTGAATTCCTGATATAGCTACTGAGCATAATTTTTTGCAGCCCCCACCTCCACCAGCAGCCTCGATCAACACAGCAGCCCCGACAGCCACCCCATGATCTTCTTTTTTTTCTTTTGTCGATAACACAACCGCCCCAACAATCACAGATCTTGACCTTATGATATGCACAAATTGGGTTATTTCTTTGTATATGATAAAGTGTAAGAGAAAAGGCTTTCAAAGAACGAGTTGTGCCCGTTGCTCTTTATTTTACATGCAACTTTTTCTCGGGTTTGAACGAGCTAACATAAAGAAAACAGAAAAAAGAAAATCCAGATTTAGCTAAAAGGAATAGTAATGTGATAAAAAAAAAAGAGAGTTATTTTTCATATATATTATACATGATAGTAGTTTAATCTTTTTATCCGAATTAAAAATTTGCTTTAATCTAAGATATAAACTATAATTTAAAAAAATAAAGATAAAATAAAAATTTGACTAAACTACGCATTAATCAGTATAATTTTTCAATATATGTTTATTATATGTTGTTGCTTGTATATCTATATAAGGTATGAACATCCAGATATGAATCACTAATGATTCAGAGTATATTTGTTTTCTAGATAGTTTTCATGATTATAGTTTAAAAAAATTAAAATTAAAAAAAATATGGCTAACCGTGATTAGTTGAATTTAAATACGTATTTGATAAAAATTATAGTTGAAGTTTATATGTAGAAAAAAACATGTATAAAATATTTGGTGAAAGTGTGGTTACGGTTGTTTTTCAAAATATTTTTTAATTAGAAATGCATCAAAATAATAATTTTTGTATTTTTAAAAAATAATTTTTGATATTAGCGCATTAAAATAATATGAAAATACCAAAAATATATTAATTTGAAGCAAAAAATAAAAATAAAAAAATTTAAATTTTTTCACAAGCGCTTTTAAAACGCAAAAACAAACAGGGTTTTACGAAACTCGATAAAAAAAAACATATAAAAACTGCTTTACAAAAAACAGCGTTTCAAACTCAATTTTTTAATGGGTGCTGCAGTATAAAACACAATTTAATTTGTTATCAAATATCTTACTGCGTTTATTTCACCGCAAACACAAAAATCGGTAAGAAACAAACACAGCCTTACTATGAATATATTAATTTCGAGCTGATTATTGATCAAAAGAGACAGACAACTTTATATGAGCATTATCTCAAACCTTGATGATATGCTATAATACTATATATTAATAGTTAGCTTAAGCACCCTCTTAAAAAAGAAAAAGAAAAAGAAAAGACCCTCTGCGTCGTTATTTCACTGTGGATGAGGAACGAGGGCGGAGGGCAGAATGTGAAGCTGCTTGCCTGGGCCTCAGGTGAGCAGCGCCGCTCGTGTGGGTCAGCCTAGGCGAGCTGGGTAACGCCATCGGGTTTTTCCAGCTCTTTTTGTATAGTTTTTCATATATTATTTGAATGAATATTTTCATGTATTCCCATAAAATTATTATCGGTTACACAAATTAATAAATACAATTCAAGTAATTTTATTGGATAATTTACACAGCAAATCAAGTTCCATTCCACCCTCTAAACCAATAAAACTCTTCTATTATTATTTCACTATAATCCTTCCCGCACCATGCGCGTGCAACCCCCCACCCTATGTCTGGTTTTTCTCATTGGAAAAATAAAAATAATCTATATAACTATTTTTTTTAATATATATATATATATATATATATATATATAAAGTCAAGGACCAGTGAGGGGTGGGACCCAAGAAGAAAACACAAATCATCATCTTCTTTTTTTCAGAGAAAGTATTTCATCTAGAGTGATTATTTTTCATTTAATTTGGTTTTCATGCTAAATAAATAATCCAACTGTTTTTTTAAATAAAAAATAATTTAAATTAGTAAGTTTTGGATCGGTTATTTTAAAACAAAAATTAATTCAAATCAATTTTTTTAATTTAACTTGGTTTTTTAATTTTTTTATTTAGATTCGGTTTTGGTTTTTTTGTTTGGGTTCAGTCGGTTTTTTCGGTTTTATATTTATAAAACCAAACCAAACAGGTTTTTTTAAAAAAATTTTAATTAATTTTTTTTAACAATTCAATTTTTTCAGTTAATATTTTTCTAGTTTTATCAATTTAATCGATTTTTCAATTTTTTTCTCACTTCTATTAACATCTTAACTAAAGAAAAAAAAACACAAATTAATTTAAGCTTTTTTACAGATAACCCTAACCACAAAAATACAAGAGCAATCCGATACTAGAAAAAACCAAAAAAAAAAAAAACCCAGATATTCGATGAGGTTTTTATCGAATTCATCGTAATGTCAGCTAGGGGGAAATAGGAAATCGGATCATCAATCATGTTTCATGCTTTGCAGGTCCTTCTCTTTTCTTTCTTTTTCCCAGCCACTCATTAGAAGCACACAAGGTACAGGTTCAAGAATTACACATTAATCCATACTAATCAATCTAAATTTTCTTTGAATAAAATAAAAAAGTGGGTGGGGGGTTTGGCTACGAAAAAAAAAAGTAAAATAAATCTAGCATTCATGACAACGGCAAAGAAAAAAACCTCCAAAATGAAAGTACTGTTGGCATTGTAAGCACACAGACTTCTAGATTAATGCTTACATTTCCCTCTTTACAGCAAAACCAAGAAAAAAATGAAGTGCTGGTAATGCAAAGATCAACCAATATTTGATAATAACATGGACATTTGAAAAATGAGCTAGCTAGCTCCATCTCTCTCCTTCTCTCAATGCATTCATATATAGTGATCATGTCATTTACAAGCACTAATTCGGATATTGGTGTAGGATCGCACGTCCCTTCAACTGTGATTGCCAGTCATCATATCCATGCTAATATACTGAAAGAAATTGCTGCAGATGATTAAGAAACAACAGTAAAGTAAGTAAATTGGCATACTCTCCTCAAAGAAAATGCATCATGCATGGTCATTCTTTCATGTTTTCTTGGGCCATGGAATGCATTCGGATTGAATAAGAGATTAGGAGTGCTCTTAAGCACCACTGTGCTGATAAAGAAAATAATGAGCTTGCGCTACCCTTCACCAAATCGTCAATTGTCATGGCGTGGATATTATATGGGACCTCATGGCAACTTTTTCCTTGTTCTGGAGGTGAGCTAGTGGACAATAGACTCCTGGTTTGAGCTGTAGTCAAGAATTATTACTTCTGGGCAGTAAGCCACATGCCCAGTTAAGCAAATAGGCTTAAGAATGCATGAACTTCACTTTTTTTTCCTATGATTGAGAGAAATACTAGCTACCGCTCTATAGTACTCTATACCAATACTCGAATATCTTTTCTGTTTTTCATCATTAATTTGGGGTGGAGGTAGGGACGAACGAGGCTTATGCTGGGAAGAGTAAGAACTTACTGGCATTTTTACTCTATATCAATAATTGAATATCTTTTCTATACTCGAGACTCGTGCTTAAAGCACAAGGACTCAGAAATCAGAACCAGCGGCGGATAATAGTAAAATGTTTTAGGATGGCCGAGAGAGCCAAGTCTCATTCGCACAAAGAGATTCAAAAAGAACTTGAGGGGCTAGATATACATGAAACTCTAAAGAAGTATGGGGTGGCCAACTCCCCATGTAGGCTCGCCAGTGTCAAAACACTGATCAGTAGGTGAAAAAAGACATCAATAATGGAGTTGAAATGGGTACCTGTTAGTACTGTCACCAACCCGTGCCCTCTTCTTCTATCTGTTGCCGAGGTAACTGCACGTTTAAATGTCCATTACTTCCTTAGACAGAGAGTGCAGCATCACAAAGATGAAATGGTATAATCAACCATGAAATGCAAGCGATGAGTTCTAAAGATGGTGATGGAGGGGGGAAAGTGCCGATGAGGGGCATTAGAGATTCCCATGTAGGGAGGACGTACGGGTAAAATGGTACCAGCTTGTACGCATAGCTTGAACTGAATGCTAAAGGAAAACTTGCAGAGTTATGTCCTTACCTGAGTCACAATTTGACGTGGAATTCATGTCTCCACACATGCACAGCTGCCTAACCCCATTAGAGCCATACCCGCATGTTCCACCAGTTGCCTCGCAGGCTCTACAGAACTCGTTCCCTTGAACAGAATATTTCACTCGGATCCCAAAAGACCATTCACTAGGCCCATCAACCCTTAATGGTGCAAGGCTATAAGCACTACTATAACCTTCACAATCAAGTTTACTGAGATTTATAGCCCTAATAGCCTCAAATGCCACCGCACAACATTCTGGGGGACCTGACCCGAACATCGAGCCCATTTGTCCACGGCCCGCTAGACTCCATGCTGGGCACCCATAGTACTCTTCGCAGCCCATACCCGAAACGTTTCGACAAGGCAGGTGCTTCCCGGGGAATCCTTGGAACAGTGATGATTGAGCGGAGCAACCTATTAGCATGAACACGTTATCAGCGGTCGGGTTGAAGTATGGAGACCGCCATTGCTCGACTGCGAAACCATTACCCTTGCCACCTAGCACAAGGGTGTCACAGGTTGACAAGTGAGGCTCGTGGATTGTGACAGATTGATATGCATAGTCTATTTCTAGCACTCGGTATGATCCTGAGCTTATATGAAACATCAGTACATCATTCATGCAAAATAAGAGGTCCCTGAAACCTGGATGGCCACAGCCATATTGGAGTGCAAAAGGGTAATCAATAGTTATGTTACCGCAATAAGATCGGCAAGGGTTATTGACATGCACATTATTGGCAAAACTCAGGGGGACTAAAGATGAAAGAATTGAAAGGATGATCAAGAAGAGTGCGCTCATGTTTGTGATCGGTGATATTTCAAGAAGGGAAAGGTGGAGATGTGACAAAGAGAACAGAGGGTTGGTGTCTTGTGGGTAGGAGGAGGATCGGATAGTGAAGGAGATCAAGTAATGATACTTCGCTTGGATAGCTGAGGAAATGTCTGGTGTTGTGGGGGTGATCTTGGTGGGTTGCTTTATTCACATGTAGTGTCCAGGAATCTTATGTGATGTATTGTTTAAGGGTTATTTGTTATCTTTTTGAAGGAATTGGTTCCAAGGCCCGGCTGCCTTTTTCATGGTCTGCTAGCTTTAGTTTGCTTTATGGACTGCGGGGTGAATAAATACTGTCTGGACCGAATGATTTTGCTGGGTTTGCTTTATGATCATGTAGACATTGATATCAAGCTTGTCTATGACTATAATGGTGGGACTAGAAATGATTTATTTGCATGACATAAGGCATGGCAGGGTTTTTTCGGTTATGCTGATGATTCCTGGGAATCTGTAGTTTGTGATTTTATGTGAGTGAGGGTGATCTACGATACGATTTTGACTTGGTCATCAATCTTTTCGCTCAATAAAATCACACATTGCACTTTAATAATATAAAGGGTAATAAAGATTTCCATTACTCTATTAGTATTGATATTCTATCTCGCATATCAAGATATTGTATTCAAACAAATTCAAGATTCGAACTCATAATATCCATCAAGTTACCAAATTAAATGCACACATATCTCGTAACTAGAATTCATATTCAACAATAATTATGCTTTATTTATATATATATATATATATATATATATATATATATATATATATATATATATATATATATATATATATTTTATTCCAACATTTTTTTTTATTTTTTGCATTTTCTCTTTTTTTCCTTTTCTTTGAATTTTTTGTTTATGTGGGGCTCTAAAATGAGTAAATACAAATTCTCCCTCTTTACAATACTTACAGAGCAAATACTTGTTGAGTGCTTTATGTAGTAAGTTTGGAAAGATAAACAAATTTTTTAAAAAACTAATCTTCTCAAAGTTTTTTATTCGATTGATCTAAAACTCTATCTTTACAGCAATTCCCTTCAACTAGAACTATGATCAAACTGTTTACAGCTTAGTTAACCTAAAATCTCAATATGATGGTTCTCTTTAACTAGAACTATGATAAAACTATTTATAGCTTGGTTAACCTAAAATCTCAATCTGATGGATCATTTTAACCTTGATCTCTAATACCTCCTGATTATGAGGTTTAAAAACTTGGTGCTTCCTGATTATAAGGTTAGATTTCTTTATGTTTCCTAATTGCAGGGTTAACCTAAAATTTCACATCTTAATGGTTCCCTTAAAACAAAAATTCTATGTTGTAGCTCAGTTAACTTGAAACCCTAATCTAGGATTTCTTTTAATCAGAGCTAAAATCTTTATCTATAACTCAATTAACTTGAAATTTTAATATGGTGATTTTCTTTAACCAGAACCAAAATTTTTCCTTCTTTTTCAGCTTAATTGACCTGAAACCTTGAATCTCGGTGATCACTTTCAACTAGAGCATTCCCAAAGACTCCTTCTTTATCAGTCTTTTGACTCATCGAAGTCGATTTTAAAAATTGTTTTGTAAAATAAAAACTTGTGCTATGTTTTGGGTTTCAATGCATGCATTCTTACCTGGTTTGGAAACATAGATCCCACCTTTATTTGGTTTCCTATGAACTTCTTTTTTGGTATGAGCTCGTTTATGTGTTCGAAATTGTAAGCTTGAGTTAGGATATGTTTTTTGTGCTACCCCTCTTACCCAACACATTTTTGAGAAAAAGTTCCAGCTTTTGTTTCTTGTCAGGCCCTTTCTTACTCCACTGAATATATAATTTGACATTACTTTCTATCATACTCTTGACAATGCTTTAATTGCCTTTTCCATTTTAAGAGCTTTTTTGGTTTTGTTTCAAGCACATCAATATTTCTTAAGAAGAAAAACTTTAAAAGACTTGGTTTTATTCATGAAAATTGAAACTTTCAATGTATGCTTCAAAACAGTTCCTTATGCAATTCCTACTAAAAGTTTTATCAGATTTCATAATGTAGTTTGCCTTTAGGTTAGACTTTTACTTGAGGTGACCTTTTGTTTCAGTTTTTTTAAAAGGTTTCAAGTATTTACTTGAAGAAATTTGTATAGAAAAAAAGTTTTGCTTCATGTTAGAATTTATATTTTTCTTGCATAAATAAAAACGGGTTGCCACTCATTTATCACTTTACATGAACGGTAAGATCGTTGTTTATCAACCTAGGTTGTGTGCGCTTGATTAGAAAAGACTTCTAAAGATATGTAACGCAGGCCATGGTAATGGGCTAAGAAAGAATGGATGTTTTTTTTACCATCGAAAGGTGTTTGAAGGTTAAAAGACTTAGGATCGCTTTTCTTCTGCCTCTTTTTCTTTGTGAAATAGTCTTATAAACTTTATTTGGATAAACTCCCTTTCTTAATGAAGATTCATCCTTCAGTATCTTTACCTAAATCTTAAAGCGTCATCAAACCATTATTTTCTTTTCCTTTCCTTTACTTCTTTATTTCCTTTTTTTCTTGTATATATATTTTTTTTCTCTTTCTTGTCCTTCTCTTTTATGATGATGCCTCCTAGTATTAGGTTTGGACTTTCATATATCCATGTATGTATTTTGGCATTTTGCTCACATTTCTTTTGCCCCCTATTGTGGGATGTGATCTTAGTCAAGGGGTTTTATGAAAAAAGACTTATTTAGGGTCAAATGGGGACCATAAGGGATATATATTTTCTAGAAAGTGAAAGGATAACAATGATAACATTTTCTTATTTCAAACATACATCATTAGTATTGCTAAACCTTGTTCTTTTTCTGAAAGAATTTGTGGATGATTGTATTGACTACCAACCATTTATCCATGCAATTCAAAATACTATCCAGAGACAAGGTTTTATCTCATAGTTGGCTTTGGTTTGTTTTGTTTTGTCACCCCTTAATCGAGAATTGCTTAAAAAACTTATCTTGAATGTTTTTATGATCCATTTCTTGAACTTATGCTCAAAATCAATTCTTTCAAGATTTTTTTTTAGGAAAAGGATTTTGAATGCTATGAGATCTTGTAATTTAAAAAGAACAAGAAAGGTTATTTACACAAGAAATCATAGCCAAACTTTATTTTTATTAACTTGGGAGGAAATGATACATTAGGCATAATTTCTTTTTACAGAATCAGAATTCACAGGTCTAACTAGATCTTCTCCATCAATTCTAAACAATCTTAGAGCTCCTCTTAAGAAAGCCTTTTTCACTATATAAAGACCCTCTCGTAGTTTAGTGCTCATTTACTCTGGTCTTTTCCTAGTAAGGGAAATATTTTCTTCAGCACTAGATCTCCTTCCTGGAACACCTATGGTCAAACTTTCTCTTCATATGTCTTAGCCATTCTTTTCTAGTAAAGTTGGTGATGACAAATTGCAGCTACTATTTTTTCCCTGATCAGGTTTACTTATTCATATTTGATTTAGGCCCATTCGACCTCTTCTAGCTCAAAATCTATCAATACTCTCAAAGAGGGGATCTCCACTTTTAAAGGCATCATAACCTCCATTCTATATGCTAAAAAATACTAGGTAGTTCCCGTTGAAGTTCTGACTGTAGTACGATTTACGTGAAAGGTAATTGGCAATATCTAATGTCAATCTTTGTAAGTGATTACCATTTTATAGATAATCTTCTTGACATTCTTATTGGCAAGTTTTACACCACCATTCATCTTCAGCCTGTACAGTGAGGAATTGAAATGCTTGATTTTTATTTGGCATAGAGCTTCACTATCATCTTGTTGTTGAAGTTTTGAGCATTATCGGTTACTATCTATTCCAATTGACCATATCAGTAGATCAAGTCCTTTTCTATAAACCTTTTCACCACCTTTTGTGTTATATGAGCATATGAATTAACTTCTACCCATTTTATGAAGTAGTTGATAGCCACGAGGATAAACCTATGCTCATTACTAGCTTTTGGATTAACAGGCCCAATCACATCAATTCCTTACATCGTAAATAGCCATAAAGCTATTAGATTAAACAATGGAGCTAGATGTACATTGATTTTATCATTATACACATGACACTTATGACATTTCTTGACATAGTCGATGCAGTCTATTTCTAATGTCATCTAAAAATAATCAACTCTTTGTATTTTCGTTGCCATCATATGCCCACTAATATGAGTTGACCAAATCCATTCATGGACTTTTCGCAATGCATTTTCTAGCATCAACCTCATTTAAACACCTTAGCAAGGTTTGGTTGATCTTTTATACAAGGCTTCTCCGTCTAAGTAAAAATCCATAACCAGTCATCTCAAGGTTTTTCTATCTACTTTGGATGCTCCCATTAGATATTCCTAGTTTTGCACAAAGTTCTTGATATCGTAGTACCAGGGTTCTCATTTATCTCTCCATTAACTGAGAGACAATGTGCTGAGAAATTTTCATATATCAATGTGTACCGATTTTACCTTATGTCCAAAATCAATTCTAGCCATGACAGTTAGTATGGCCAAAACATCATAAAATTGATTCCCTTATCTTCTAAGATAGGTGAACTCTATCTCTTCAAACTCTTTCACTAGTTTGGATAGATATTCTTGGTAGGGTCTCAGCTTTTCTTCCTTGAATTGTCATTCTCCTTTCACCTAACAAATAATCAGTATTAAGTCGTCATACACATCTCTCTTTCTGATTTTCAGCTTTAATGCAACTTACAAACCAAGGATACAAGCCTTGTACTTAGCTATATTGTTGGTGCATTCAAACTTTAGCTTAACTAAAATCAAGTACTACTTTATATCAGGAAATATTATTATTACACCAACTTGATTACCATATACATTTACAAACCCATCAAAATACGTTGTCCACCAATCTGTCTTTTTTTTTCTTCCTCGACTAACAATACATTTTCATTAGGAAAATCAAAATCCAATAGCTCATAATCTTCAATGGCGTTGTCAGCCAGATGGTTAGCAATTTTGCTCTCTTTCACAGCTTTTCTCGTCATATACACTATGTTGTATTCTACCAACAAAACTTTTCATCGTGCAATTCAACTTGATAGAGAGGGCTTATCATAAATATACCTTAAGGGATCCACCTTTGAAATCAACCATGTAATATGATACAACATATAATGTCATAATCTTTTTTCCACACATACTAGCGTACAATATAGCTTTTCTAACACTATGTATCTAGACTCACATTCTATGAACTTCATACTCACATAATAAATGGCTTTTCTTTCTTTATGGTTTCATCATGTTGACCTAGTACACATCTCATATCTACTTCAATCATTGTCAAATATAATATCAAAAGCCTTCCTGATATAGGAGGAACAAACAGATGCGGGTTTTATAAGTATTGCTTAATTTTATTGAAGGCCTCTTAACACTCCTCATTCCAAGTTTTATGATTCTTTTTTCTCAGTAACCAAAAGATAGGCTCAAATATTGTTATCAATTGGGATATGAATCGGGCAATATAGTTCAACTTCCCTAATAATCCCCTCACCTCCTTCTTTGTCTTTGGAGATGGCACATATTAAATGACCTTTACTTTATCAGGATCCACCTATATCCCTCTATCATTTACCACAACTCTTAGCAACTTCCTAGACTTAACTCCAAATAAACATTTTGTTGGGTTAAGCCTCAGTTTGTATTTCCTTATTCTCTCAAAAAACTTCTTTAAAACTTAAACATGACTCTCTCCTTTCTTGGACTTGACAATCATATCATCCACATACACCTTAATTTTTTTGTGCATCATATCATGAAATAAAATCATCATGGCCCTCTAGTAGGTGGCCCCTGTATTATTCAACCTGAATGGCATAACATTGTAGCAGACTTTTCCCCAAGATATAACAATGGTTGTTTTCTTCTTATCTTCAAGAGACATGACAAAGGTTCTTTTGTAGTAGGTTTTCAAGTATGTTTATGTTGCTTTATTAATTTTATGAATTCCTTGATATTATTTTCATTTTATTCTTCTTTTTCCTTATCTTCAAGAGACATTACAAATTTTTTAAAAAAATATAAATCAAAATCCTTTGAAATTTTACAAAATTATTGTAAAATCCATGCAATATATTTTTTAAAAAAAAAACGTGCCAAAGTATTTTAAATCTTCTCTGGAAAAAAAATGTTCAAATAATTTTAGGATTTTTAGCCATATGCAAGAAAAAAGAAAATATTATATTTTTTATATATTTTTTAGGTTTTGGTTTGGCAAAAACTCATTTTTCTTTATAATAAAACTACAAAAAATAGGCCTAAGAGGTGTTTGTCAAACATACTCTTTAACCAAAAAAACCCTTTAACAAAAATATGGCAAATCAAACAGGGTTTCAAACCTTTAACCTAATTTGACAATCCAATTGAGTTGATACGAATGGGTTGACCTGAAATTTTTGGTTTGACCATAAACCGAACCAAAAATCCTGATTTGACTTTAAAACAACTCAAAGCTAAAAAATAGATCAAACATCCAAAAAATACAAAGGCATAAAAGTTCTTGAACAAAACGGATAAACACACAAAAAAGATGAAGAACACCGAACATGAACCCAGAAAATGGGCTCCAAAACATACCAGATTTGGTCAAAATGAAGGCACCTACATGTTAAAAATCATGCAAGGAT
>Ga0325411_1004816_pt1 | contig 15062 bp, 10 predicted proteins | sample PopdelMetagenome_13_FD_206181 | JGI IMG/M metagenome (GOLD analysis project Ga0325411, IMG submission 206181) | Populus deltoides microbial communities from Bellville, Georgia, United States - Xylem-PdIQD-R4 | ecosystem: Host-associated > Plants > Phyllosphere > Stem > Wood/Secondary xylem... | reverse complement strand
TCTCTGGTTTTCCCCCATCGTCCCCCACATAACTCCTCCAGCCGCCAGCTCCCCTGGCCACATCTTCCCAAAAAGTCAAAACCCCTTCCCTTCTCTGGTTTATCTCCAACTCGAAAAACCAGCCAAGACAACCCTCGATCTCGTCATCTCATTCAACCGGTCGGCAGTAGACTCAGCTCTCGCCGGCCAGCCTTCCACTGCAGCGGAGACACTGCAACACCGCCTGCCTGCAGACCGGACGGAAACCCAAAGACCAGCAGCCTCTTGGTCCCACCGCCAGCCACCTGAAGCGAAGGAGAAGAAGACAGAAACCAAGGAAGGATCTGCGGTGAAACAGATCTGAAAAAGAAAGGGTGGAGAGGCAGATCTAAAAAAGAACCGGAAACGTTGCTTGTGTTTTTCTTGTTTGCAGGTCATTGCCGGCGAGGAAAGGAAGAAGGGAGGAAGCCCTTGTGGATCTCCCACGCTGTCTGGATTTGTTGCCCACGCGCCGCCCGCCACTGTTCAGGCGACCCAAAGGCTGCATAATACTGTTCCCGTGTTTTAGGGGGTTTCCAGTACTGTTCATGATTCTATTTGGGGGCCAATTTTATAATTTTTGGTTTGTTTAATGTACTGTTGTTTTTATTTTATGGATTTGTAATATGTAAATGTGGGTGTATGAGAAAATCATAATAAAAAGAGATGTGTGTGTGGGTGTTTGCATTTTTATTTATGTTATTAAATTGTAAAAATAAAAAAGAATAAAAAGAATTAATTGTTTAATTTGAATATGGTTAAATATTTCAAGGACAAATAAAATCATGTTATATTTTCTATGAAAATGTAAGAACATGTTTCTACATATATTCTGGGATTTAATAACTGATTTATTAAAATCATGGAATTTGATTAATATTTCAAATTTTCAAATCATATCAAACCACAAAGCAGCTTACCTCAGGTAGGGTGTGCTAGGGGTGCTAATACCTTCTCTAGCCACAATCAGTCCCTTACCCTCTAATCTCTGACAAAGACCAGTAAATCTGGGTTTCCTAGTAACCCTCTATTAAATACTAGGTGGCGACTCCCAAGAACCAATCAATCAAAATAACGAAAAATCACCGAATCGCCGCGCGGGGGACGTGCGACAAAACTCATAACTTGGGTCATGAGACCGGGATAACTTTATAAAAAAGTATATAAAAAAACAACCCGAGTCAACCCAGGTTAACCTTCCAAGCTGCGACTCGGGTCAACCCGGGTTAACTAAACAAGCTTGCAACCTGGGTCATAAGACTGAGATAAATTTATAGAAAACAAATTGAATAAATTTTGAAGAACATTTCTCAATAAACACATTATTAAATGATAAATTTTTTTTTAAAAAAATCAATCTAAAAAAAAAAGAACACAAAACAATCCGAGCCTACCTGAGTTAACTAGCAAAACTCGTAACTTGATTCATAAGACCAGGATAACCTCATAGAAAATAGACTGAAACAAATGACAAAGCATAATTCCTAATTAACCAAATGTTAAAGATATTGAAGGATGAAACTGAAAAAAAAAATAAAAAAAAAGATAAAAAAACTCAAGTCAGTCGAATTAATCCACCAAACCCATAACATGAGACATGAAATTGAGATGACCACATGGAAAGCAAACCACAACAAGTTATAAAATTCAATATCTGGTAAACTAAGAGTTGAAGAATGAAATTAGAAAAAAACATAGATTAAAAAAAAGAATAAAAAATATTACACTGAATAGTATTTTGTGAGGTTGTGCATAGTAAAAGCATCATCTCTTTTAGTTTTTGTTAATTAATAATAATAACTAGCTTTTTAACCCGTACAGAGCCACGGGTTGTATTTTTTTTAAATGAATGTGCAGGCTTTATTGATGTGCATTTATATATAAAAAATTTTAAGTACAAATCAAAAAGTTTATGCAAGCATCTAATTAAATAAATTGATTAAATATCTGTGTAAACACATGAAAAAAAGTTAACAATAACTAAAATCAAAATTGAAAAATCAAGAGATAGATACAGATCAAGATATTTGATCCCAAAACATGGGATATTCACCCGATCATGTTAACTAAATTTATTTATGAAAATAAATTTAGTATTCGGCCAAACAACAATGAAAATAGACACATAGGATATTTAAATAATTTTTATTTTATCTTAAAAATTGAAGCTCATCAATATAAAACATAAAAAAATTATAGATGAATCAGAACAATATCTTCAAAACTTAAACACATATATTTTTTTTAAAAAAAATATTCAATTAAAAAATGGCTAAGTAAACAAATTAAAAAAAATCATAGAGGAGGGATATTAACTGTAAGAAAATACTAAAAAAGATATCAACTAAAATAAAAACCAAAATTAAAATAAGAAAATAAGAAAACAGCCGGTGATAATTTAGGTGACACAAGCTAGTTTAAAAGAAATAAGAAAAACAAATGAACTTTAGCTACAAGTCCGACCAAGTTAAATAAGTTGGTTTTATTTTAATTAGTTAGTGAAAAAATATACAACGATAGTAAACAAATAAAACTTTTATAAAAATAAAATGCACAATAACTTGGAAAAAAAACTTGAAAGTACAAAATTGAATAAAAAAAATAACCAGAGTGAACTCGAGTTAGTGTGGTAGACTTTTAACCTGGGTGATAAGGGGTGAGTCAACTCGGGTTAACGTGTAAAACTTGTGTCCCAGGTTATAAGATCGGAATAACCTGGTAGAAAAGAAATTGAGGAAAACCACAAAGCCAATCTTTTTTTTATAAAAAAATAGTATTGAAGTTAAAAAAGAAAATGAGGAAAAAAAAAGGTTTTGACTCGCGTCAATATTCAAAACCCGTGACTCGGGTCATTAGACTGGAAGCATAAAAGGATCTCAAATAAAAAAATACAATTAAAAGATTGAGGGTGAAAATAAAAGAAATATTGAGGGGGCGGCAAATTCTTTTTGATTTGAGGTTAAATTAAAAGGAAAAATAACTTTAATAAAAGAAAAAAATCAAAAGAATAAGGATCAAATTAAAAAAAATAATGCACCATAAACTTTGATTGAAGGATAAATTTGAAAACAAATAAAGTTTTAACAAAAAAGCCAAGGAAAAAATAAAAAATAAAAAAATAAGGAACAAATTGAAAAAAAAATAATATACAATAAATTGTAATTAAAGGATTAAATTGATAACAAACAAAATTTTTATAAAAAGATCAAGACAAAAAGAAATCAAAAGATTAAGGACTGAAATTGAAACAACCAAAACAAAGAGGATAGTCCTCTCTTGCTAGTTCAAACTATGCTACTTTCTAAATATTTTTTTAACCTATGTCATTCTTCCAAAATTTTAACCAAACTATTTTATTTTTTTAAAAAAATTCAAAATTAAGAACCAACTAAATATTGTGGCCTTTGTTTGAGATCGTGATAATCCTACAAATATTAAACCAAAACAAATTACGTTACTTAATTAAAAATTAATAAGATATTAAATGATAAAATTAGAAGAAAAAAATTAAACAAGAAAAATTAATAAAGATCTAATTGAAAAAAACGAATAAAAAAATAAAAACTAAAAGCAAGGAAAAACACTCGAGCGCATAGGTCTAGATCAACCCACGGTCCTAGGCCTAATTAATTTTTTTTAAAAGGACGAATGCCCTTGAATGTCTTGAAAAAAATTTAATAGGTAACACGTCATCTACTTCACCCAAATTCCAGTAACTAGAGATGGCTCGAAAGTAGATATAGATATGTTTTACACTTAAAAAATCTATTTTCAATCATATTTTAACCTAAAAACACCTAAACAAGTATACACCTTGAAAAACTTATTCATGACCTTAAACAACCCAAAAATCACCATGTAAATCCAAAATCAGTCTAAAACTAAAAAATCTCTCTAACTTATATTTTTCATCTCATGCAAGGTTTAAAGCAAATAACACCTAAAATAAACTCTCATCATTAAATAAAACTCATTGACACCAAGATTTTTATTTTTCATGGTTAAATTCAGTGTCAACTGAGGCTTTTTCTCTCTACCACCAACATATAAAAACCAACTCTTTCTTCTCTCAAAGCAAAGACCAAAAAATTAAAAAAAAATAAAGTTTTAAACAGAAATTAAATTTAAATTTAAATTTAAATTTAAAGACCAAATTAAACTTTTCACCACTTTCAGTTGCCTTCACTAGAGCTGTTTCTTCCTCCGCAATACTTAACAATAGAGGAACCTAAAGTGAAAAAAATATAATCAGTAACACCTCAGAAACAGTCATCTCTTCAAAAGGACAATATTAACAACTACTATAATATATTAAAAAAAAACCTGTTTTGAGGAGTGTGGTTCATGATCAACAAGCATTGCAGCCAACTTCCGGCGGCCACTCCTATCTGCATGAGCAGCAACAGCTGCATAGGACATGCCCTTGCATAATTTCAGCTGCAACTCAAAGAACATCATTTCAGATGTGTTGCATTGACATTAGAAGAAGAAAAAAAACACAAGAAGAAGAGAGCTGTTGATTTCCAGAGTTTTTGATGTTAATCTAACAATGATCAAGAGAAGCACAAACCTTATCAAGTAAGATTTCAAGGAGGGCTGCATCAGGAATTGCTAATGAAGCTGTTATTTTTGCGCATGCCCAGTGCATTACTACTACTTCCTATATAAAAACAATCAGGAGAAGGTGAATGCACACATAAATGATTTGCTTTCTAGAATTCCTAGAAGGCAAAATATAACCAAGTTGATAATATGTTAGAGAACAGAGTACATGTATATAATAGAACTGTGTAAGTCCAAGTATTGGTGCTAGTCACAAAATGGATGCAAACACTAGGGGCTACAAGTACTCAGTCATATAAACAATTACCAATTAGTGGCTCTAATGTTTCCTGATGATGCAACCAAGGAAAGAGATTAATAAATTATTTTAATTTATTTTTTTTATTTTGAGATTTCTTTAGGATTTTATTTACTTAATTATATCTATTTAGGAAACTTGGCTTATTTAGGAACTAGAACATTAAGTAGGATTTTTCTAGAATGCGTGTCTCCTTTTCCTATCAAGTTTTCTATTTTCTTCTTAGTTTAGGACTGCTAGGGGTTTTGGTGCCTCTAAAAGAGCTATTCTAAGTAATGTAGGATTTCAATAATAGAATGAAGTGTATATTTTGATTTAGTTTTGAGGGTTGTGGCCATTGCCCTTTCTTCCTCTTCTCTATTCTCTAAGTGTCTTTTCTGCTATTTCTTACTGCTAAAGTAAACATGGATTACTTTCTAGTTTCTACAGATACAGTAAAAATTCCAAATCCACCTGAAACACATCAGTAATAAATCCTGATTCCACATACATCAAGCCCTAGCCCTAATTCCAACCTAAAATCCCTAATTCTCCAAGCTTGATTCATCGTGACTCTTTCGTAGGCCACCAAGCCTAAGCTGCTCTACATTAGCTGAACATCAAGGTTTGTTGTATTCATGATATATAAAAATTTACCCCATCTAATGTTAATAAAAATCAACAAATTTTCCCAATAGAATGTTACCCAAAAATAACACTTAACGTCTTCTCGTCAAAGAAATTAGGTCAAGGTTCAGTTTTAAGCTTTGATTTGTGGAAGAGGAACCTAATTGGCAAAGTCCCAAAGAATGCAACAACGAAGAGACAATCTATGACTTAAACTTACTTGATTCAATCCTACGTATTCTGATATCCGCAGTGCAAGAAGATGTTGGTGAGCGTTAATCAAACGACCAACCAGAACGGGTGCGGAAAGCAACTGACCACAAAATGTTTATTCAGTATTATATTGACAAGCAGCAAGCAAGTTCAGATTTGAAATTGACAACTTAAGTCAGGAAGTATCATAAACCTTATACTGCTCGATACTTAGAGGGATGCCAATCTCAGGGTCACGTACGGCGTTTAAGACGCGCAAAGTTTTGCACATCTCTTGAATGTGGTCACGTTTAAAATTGCTGCCAAAGCCAACTGGATATCAATGCTGAGAACAGAAATCAGAAAAGAAAAAAAAAAGAAAAACTATTTTAAGATCATAGATGCTACGAATTATAATCAAGTAAATGAGCACAAAGTAATCAGTGCATATTTTTCCATTTCACACAAAAAAAAGATTCATGCTAAAAGTAAAGCTCACTACAGTTCACATCAAGAGGCAACTGTTCCAAATAGAAATTTGCACCACAATAGCCTCAGGCAACAATCTGACTAGTTAGGTTCCCAAAACCATCCATTGCCACGTTAACAAAGTGCAATATGAAATTGAAATCAATCAATCTCGATGAGCCAACCATAATTTGCTTTCTTGCCTTAGTGAAAATTTGTCAAGCTTTACAAATGATAGGAATCACACAACAAAATAAATTCACGCCATCATGAGAGGTATATACAGCTATTGAGTATATATCTTTTTTTTCTGAATCGAAATCACCTGCAAAAGGCTTGACCATAGCTCGCAGCTCTTAGCAGCGTCCGCTGACGGGAAACATCAAATTCATGACCAGCAGCATCAATGCATGCTTCAACAGCCTCAGGCAAAGATGAGCGTATCAATCTCAAATTCTCATCAGCCTGGTAAAAACAATGGAAGATGGAATTCACATGGATATTATTGAAACTCATAACCAAATGGTTCATGTGGGCCAGCATACCCATTTATAAACCACAAATGTAAGCAAGAATACTATAAAAACATTTTAAGCAAGTGGTCCACCCATTTGTTAGTCTAAGTAAGAAAGTAAAGCACAGCTGTTTGCAAACAATGAGACAAGTACCTTAGCACTTCGCCTATCAAAATGATCCAAAGCATCAAATAACAATGATGCAGGAGACGTGCTTCCTATCTTAAATATAGACACGGTAGAATCAGGCACCCGTTGTACAAACTCCATAGTCGTATTTGACAATACCCTCACTCCATCACACTCAGGGATAAAAATTACAGGTTCATCATTAAAATATGATACAGAATCCCCAGAAGTTCCTACCATCAAAAGCACATCATCCCAATAAAGCAACACACTATCCAATCCACACCAAGCCATCTGCTCCGGTGGAAGCGCAGACTGCACATTTCAACACATTAATAAAAAACCAAACAAAACACAAGTTAAACCTTAAGATCAAACCAAACACAAGATAAATTACCTCACATTGATAATTAGTAAAATTTATAAACTCAGTATTCATAACAAGAAATCTCCCATCATGCATAAAACACGCTAAAAACCTCCCGTTGTGGGAAACAGCAATTTTCTGCACGGCACCACCAACTTTTTCCTCATCAATGAACCTCACCTCATCCTCATCAACAATCACAAATCCACTTCCTACTCCTAACAAAACCTCCACATTACCCGAAACCGTATACTGCGGTTCTATAACCGCCATACAATGTGGCAATTCCTCAACGCCAACACCTATTTCTGCGAGCTTGCAAGGCTTAATCTCCTTAAAATCAGGAACACAGAATAACTTCCCAGCTTCCGTCAAGCACACGACACCGTTCCCCCAAAACACACAATCCACCACATTCTGTTCAAAGCAATCTTTTCCCATGGAGAAATTAGGTTCTAGACACTCGCCGTGGACGTTGTAACGGTAGATCGTGCCGTCCTGGACTATGCAAATTAGGGTTTGGTCTTCGGTCCATGACATTCCGATCAATCGGCCGCCTGGGTGTTTCCAGACTGTTTCAGAGAGGAGAACACCAGCGGAGTTAAAAATTCGGAGTTTTCGGAGGGCGGATTCGGCGTAGAGCTGGACGATTTTGGAATCGTCACGAATTAAAGCGATTGGACCGCCAAAGGGTGCGCAGGCTACTTTATTACGGCTTAAGTCTATGTGTTTCCATCGCATTGGGTAGAGTTCGGGTTTTCTGTAATACCGGTCTGTTAGGAGTTGCCATTCAGCCGCGACAGAGACGTTTGACATTGGAGGAGGAAAATTTGAGAAGTTAGGGTTTCTGAACGGTGAATTAGAGGAGGTTTTGATGCTGTTTATGTTACAAGGACGATCTGATCATCTTTTTCGGCAGACGCTGGGAATGCTCTGGTCATCATGATCGATTACAATTGTTTTCTGCAAATGATTTGTAGCTCCGACTGAAAATGGGTTATCCTTTCCCTTGTCGAACCAACCCGACCCAAATCCATTTTCTTTCGGATAATTTTAATCTTATTAAGAATAATTTATTTTTATTATATAAGATGAAAGGGTTCTGTGAGGCTTAATAGGCTCGTGCTTAGGTAGTGGGCTCCTTAAGCCGATCTCGAGTAATAAAACAGGCCCGTATTCGATCATGAGAGTTTGTAGTCCTATTTGAAAATGCAACATAGGTACTCCTGGGCGCTGGCTAATGTAGTTACTAACTGCTGGCTATTTGAATTTATATTCCTATTATTTTACTATATCGAGTTTTAAATTAAATAATTTTTAAGTTACCTCAACATGAACTTATCCTAGAAAAAAAATTAAATAAATAAAACATTCACCTTGATCAACCTCAAAATCTGCAACCTAAATTATAAAATTTATTGGGTTGCATTAATTTTTTATTCTATAATATAATAAAAAATATAAAAAATTGATTTACAATTAAAAATATAATTTTAAAGGAAAAAATTTTAAAAAACAAGAGATAAAAAATAAAGAGTACAAAAAACCTAGTATTGCATGAACTATGCTAGGCACTATTAAAAAAACTTAAGCATGGGTCATATTAGGAGTGAACAAAAAAAACCAAAAAATTAATTAAATTGAGAAAACTGAAAAAATCAAATCGTGAAAAAAAATCGATTAAACCGATTAAAATTTTGAAAAAATCAACCGGTTTGATTCGGTTTTATAAGTCTAAAATTAAAAAAACCAAACCGAACCCAAACCGAAAAAAACATAGCCAAAACCAAGCCAAATTAGTTTGAACTGGTTTTTATCTTAAAAAATCTACTAGAACCAAAACCAATTAATTTAAACCGGTTTTGGTTTAGCTTCATCTTAAAAAAAAATAAAATTTAATTTGGTTATTATTTTTTATAAAACCATTCCAAACTGAAAATAGTTACCTCTACCACACATATATTTTCTTTGTCAATCATTTGTTTTCAAATATGTGATCTCAGCGTTACTCCCTTTAAATAAATACTATTATTTTAATATATTTTTAAATAAAAATATTTTAAAAAACAATTATTGTCAGAGTAAAAAACTATAATAAACTTCACGTAAAACCACAACGCAAAAAGTTATTAACTTCAATGATTCAAAAAGAAATATTAAATGAACAGTAACCGAATTTTTTAACTAGCCTGCCTTGCACGAAGGATAAAGCCTAGCACCAGTGCACGACCATGATTTGTGGGCTGACTTTACTGGGGTTGGTGGGGAGATATTAAGAGAATGTTTCGTTTTGCGTTTTAAAATAATTTTTTTAAAATTTAAATATTTTTTATTTTTTTATTTTAAATTATTATTTTTTAATATTTTTATGTATTGAAGTTAAAAATAAATTTTAAAAAATATTATTTTAATATATTTATAAAAAAATTATTTTAAAAAATATTTTTTATTAAAAAAAAAAACACACACACACACACACACACACATATATATATATATATATATATATATATATATATATATATATATATAGTCTGGGTTGTTGTTTTAGGCTTTTAGCACCAGCAACTACAAGTACCCCAGCAGTAAAATGTTGATAACATGGCATTGGATTATTAATACATGAATATTTAGTGTATGGTTATCACTAAAATAAATAAAATGATTAAAAGCATGGTTATTTTTTTAAAAAAAAGCTTTTGAATTTTTTTTATTTGCTTTAAATTAAATTTTTTTCTGGTGATTTCTGATCATTTTAACGTGCTGATATTAAAAATAAATTTTAAAAAATAAAAAAAAAATTATTTTAATATATCTTTAATGCTTTTGATTTTTTATATTTGCTTTAAATTAACTTTTTCTAGTGTTTTCAATTTGTTTTGGCGTGTTGATGTCAAAAATAAATTTTAAAAATAAAAAAAAATTATCTCAATATATCTCTAAGCAAAAAACACTTTGAAAATTAATCATTTAGTTTTTTGTTAAGATAAATAAAAATCTTCTTAAATAAAATGTGTCTGGCAAACATGCAAAATCCAAAGTATTTAGGCTTGACAGTTAACCAAGTTCAAGGTAACGTGAATCTGACGAACATGTCAGACCCTAAGAACTTGGATTTGATAATTAATCAAGTCCAAAGAAACACGAGTGTAATAAACATACTAAATTCAATGAACTTGGACTTGGTAATCAGCCAAGTTCAAGAAAACATAGGTCTGACAAACATGTCAGACCTAGAGAACTTAAATTTTATAAACAGTCAAATTCAAGAAAACATGAATATAATAAATATATCAAATTCAAATAACTTTTCAAGTAAATACCAACCACAAGAACTTTTTTTTCCCTCTAAAAACTACAAGATCTAGAGGGAATAAATACCTAGCAAACCTTTCAAGTAAAAAATTAATAAGTTTTCATCTCTTAGGATGAAAATTCATGGATGGAAGAAGATGAACTCATTGTTACTCAATTCCTCATCTGATTAGATAAAAATCGAGTGGTATTCAAGTGAGAAGGACAGATATCATCAAGTTCGACTTTAGTTAATCAAAATGGAACTGATTGCCATGTTTAGTAATTATAAATCAGCATTGGAGGCACCAATCAAGGATCTATCTATCTATTTATTTATTTCTGAGAAACATTCGATCCGATCATTAATTATGAAAGAACAGCATGAAATCGATCATTCTCATTGGGTACAGGGTCTTGTCACTGTCTCTATTGGCCACCCAATTCTGTTAAAAACTCTAGTCGTCCTAGCATCTTTCCAATCTCTTTACATAAAGGCCAAAGCACGATGTTCATTCAACATATAAGCCTCCATTGACAAAACAATAAAGTTGGTTAGGAGCTCAAATCAACAAAACAGAGCCTTTTTCTTTGGACAATCACTCGATTATTCTTCAGAACCACTTTGTCAAAGAAGCGTTCCCTTCGCTAGACCTGGGTTTTCGGCCTTGTATTATTCAGATATGTCTTCTCTAGAATAAAGGCAGGTGAATGGCTTTTATCATTTTTCAACGCTATTGATTTTCCAACTAGAATGAGCTCATACAGCAAGTTGAAAACTACATTATGATTTCCTTTCAACTCAGTAATGATTATACGGGTGAACATTGCTGTTGAATCACATGTGACATGTATCACAAAATGACATGGTTGGCTCTTTTCTTAATTGATAAAATCACAGCAATGAAACTCAATCCGGATCAACTCGGGTATTGTCGAAGTAATAGGTCGGGGTCAATCCGGGCTGATGTTATTTTTTAAAAATAAAAGTTTAGGATTTGAGGGTTAGGTCTTGAACGAATCTTATCCCAAGTCGACTTGAATTTTTGATAAAATCATTCCTCGTTTTATATTTTTTCTAACTTGAATCGATTCAGGTTTTGAGTTGACCTATTAAATTAATCTAAGTTTTATGACCGAAATAAAATGAAATTTTTGGAACTAGCAGTTCCACACTATAAAGATTAGTGTCAGCACGTAACAACAAAAATATATCTTATCTGTTTAATTCATGACACTGATTATTCTAACCAGTGATGACATTAACCAAAACTAGTTCCAATACTGATATTTGCTTATTATATTTATGATGATGATTATTATTGCTGGAGTTCTTGATTGTATCCTTATTATCACAGCAAGCTTATATTATTACCTTATATAGAGGTATGCGATCCACATGATTATTGTACTTCGGGCTGTGTCCTTGTAAATGTTTAGGGTGCTTTAAAGCATGCATGCGTCACAAGTCTTGTCCGTAATACCACAATCTAGGTTTGATGGTTTTAGCACAGGCGCCTGATATCAACTACTACTTGAGCTGCGATGCTTCAGATCTAGCTAGCAAGAGCGGGTACATATATACGCCCAGAAACGGTGGCATGGGGGTGGGTGGAATGAATCACATGCAAAACAGATTAGAGACAATAACTTGTCTCTTTCTTTAGGAATTAGCCGTGTAAAACAGGTAGAGACTCCAAACCTTCATCATGAGCTTGAAGAAAATCAGCTGCAGTATTTGACAAGGGAAGGACCACTTCAGCTATATGCGCAATCACTGCTAGATTTCTCACAGCTAAAAAGTTGTGTAGATGGGCTAAGCTTGTCTTGGTCCACCTTTCTTGATTTGAGAGTTGCTACGTACCTTCGTCTAGGAGCAACTCTTTTTTTAAGTGTTTGTAAATACCAACAGAGAAACTCATCAGGATTTTATTATTCTTTATCAGTTATCTATGCTACAGGTTGGTTTGGTCTGTAGGATGATGATTTGGAGAAAAAAGCCTGCCAAAATAACAAGGGCTTAAAACGATGGATGTCTATGAAATCATCTGTTTCAGTGAAAGCCGCCTAGCCAGGTTGTCTATTTAAATGCCGATAAACCATTATTTAGCACTAAAGTTTACTACATATGCAATCCAAAAATCATCTTATATATCTTTTCACAAAACTAAAAATATATTTGTGTTTTCTTTTATCAAATTATTTTCGTTTTGTGGGTTGGTGTATTGGTTTTTTCTAGCATGCCATGACGCTAATGCTATATGTATACCAAGCAGCGGGAATAAAGCAGACGATAGTGTGTCTGCTAGTGTAACCTTCATAGACTCACTTTACAAATTCAAACTTCTGTCCTCCATTGAAATCCGACCTTCCTTTTGCTCTGTGATTCCTACATTCCCTTTCATTAAATCAAAAGGTCTGTCAAAGTGAACCCCACTTGGTTGAAATTTGCAACCCATGTCATGCCCATAACCTCTTTTCTTACTCGAAAGTCGAATCCCCCCACCTAAAAGCATCAACCTCCATGCAATACATAGAGTTCTGTATTTAAAACATCCTACTTTGTCTTGGTAAAAATAACCTTTCATCCTGAAATTCTTAAATTCAACATATGAGCATTATAATTTCTTGAAATAACATTCTAGAAGCCTGTCTAGTTGGTATATTTGTATGCGGCAGGCACGCAGAGAAAGGTGAAATTACCGATAATTCTCGAAAAGGCAAGTTAGTATTGCTATATCTGGAGAGAATTCATGAAGCTGAACCTGCCTTTCTTGTAAGAAATACATCAAAAACGCATTCAGTTGCGCTACTGCTCCATTTTTTCTGTGTCTTTACATCATTTTAATGCACCAAACCTCTTAGCCTCCAACTGAAGTTCACGGTGTCAATAGCAGAAAAAGAATTACAGAAAGTCCTTGGCTGTGCTTCTGAAAAACAATGCAACTTCTACAGAAACTGGTTTCTTTCACCATCTGTTCGAGTCTTGTTATTCTTCTTCTCCTACCATTTGTCATTTCATCTCAAGAACACTTGAAAACCACAGGCAATCTTACTAGCAACAAGAACATCATTCATAAGGTATTCATGTTTTGCTTATAGTTATTTTTTAGGTGAAGTTCTTATTATCTAATTCCTGATGTTTCAGAATTGAAATTCATCATCTTCTGCACTCTTTTTTTTCATTTTTTTTTCTTTATACATATGCCACGTTCATTTCAATTTTACAAACTACCCCGTTACCATCTTGCGATTCCAATAAAACTGACTGATATTCTGTAACAACAGTCAAGTCCTAAACTGCTGTTCGAGATTACACTCCATGGGTTTCTGCTGTGGGCCTCAATGGGATTTCTAATGCCTGTTGGGGTGATCGCTATCAGAATGTCACACAGAGAGGCATGCGGACGACGGCTTAAGATTCTTTTCTATGTTCATTCCATTTCGCAGGCAGGTTCTTTCTCCTCTTTTTTTTCTTTTTGTAACTATGGTTCCATTATCCTCTTCAATTTTCCCACGCTTAAGGTTAATTTTGTTCCTTTTAGTTTCTTTTACTTTCATATGTAAAACAGTATCTCTGTACAGGTTACAAAAAGATATCACTAAAGCTTTGAGCTTTGTTTATTTAAGGTCGACACCCCACTCTTTAGCTTTTAATGATGATGAAAGAGAAACAAAGTAGAACTGTTTCCTGTTCTGCAAGTATTTTATGTAGCCCACGGTTTGTTGTTAATCTCATTACTACTTGAGAGGGAAGTAAAGACGATGATAATAAAGTAATAGTTGATTGGCAGTTCATGGATTTATGATCTTAATTTAGCATACTCGTGGTACTGAATTATGACATTAGGTGTCTCTAGGCCATTCACAAACGAATAGGTAAAGCCATCTTACACACGAGTAAGGATAACAACTTTACTTCTTTAAATTTACCACATGACCATGGTGTAGAATTTCATGTATATATTGAATAAGTAATTTGTGTTCAGCAGATGCTTTCTGTACTTCTCTCCACAGCGGGAGCAGTAATGTCTATAAAAAACTTCAACAACTCATTCGACAATCACCATCAACGAATAGGCGTAGGCCTATATGGTATGGTATGGTTACAAGCACTCATTGGGTTTCTGCGACCGAGGAGGTAAGCTATCAGGCTTCATTGTATTTTTTATATTCATATTCTTAGGCATTTACAACTCACTCAACCTCACTCGGCCATTTCCAGGCCTGCTAGTTGAAGTCACCTGAGGCTAGACCTATCAGTTACCCGTACAGTATGAAGGGCATACTACATTTACTAATTAAGAGTGTGTTTGGTATTACTGTAGCTGTTGTGGTTGTGGTTTGAAAAAAATTATTTTATAAAAAGTACTTTTAATTGAGGTTGGTTTAAAAAAAATAGGTGTTTGGTTAAAACTGTGGTTGAAATTGAGGTTGAATAAAAAATAATTTAATGTGTTTGGTTAAGAATGTTTTTGAAATTAAAGTTATAAAATAATTTTAAAAATATATATATTAAAATTGATGATTTTTAATTTAAATATTGTAGATTTAACTATTACTATTAATTCATGAAATAAATAATACTTTATATAAAATATTTTTTATTATG
>Ga0325411_1004815_pt1 | contig 15064 bp, 4 predicted proteins | sample PopdelMetagenome_13_FD_206181 | JGI IMG/M metagenome (GOLD analysis project Ga0325411, IMG submission 206181) | Populus deltoides microbial communities from Bellville, Georgia, United States - Xylem-PdIQD-R4 | ecosystem: Host-associated > Plants > Phyllosphere > Stem > Wood/Secondary xylem... | reverse complement strand
TTGGTTAGGATTAGTTATACGGCGGATCCGTTAATTAATCAACGTTAAGAAAATATAAAATTTCAGAACATAAACTGCAATTTTTGTTTCAAGGATCGGTTCTAATTTCCGTTGGTGGATGTGTGCTCGCGACCAAGATTTGTTTTCTTGATAAGTTTTGGTTTTAATTGATTTTACTTGCTAGTTTAATTGCTACCATAGTTTAGAAAATCACAAACCAAACCCCCCCAATTACATAACGTACAACATAAAAATCTGACTTGAAACTTCCTCGTGGGATCGACCCCTTGCTTGCTCTATACTATCTTGTGTGTTGTGTTTGAAGCTAGGGTAATTAATTTGTGCGACCGCGACATCGCAACACCTAGATTACATTTAAAGTCTACTCTTGTCGTGCATGCGATGGTCCTAAAACAAAATACATATTATTGAAACATGAATATCACAATAAATATAACAACACAAATATCTAACAATTTAAAAATGGTAACATGCATTCATATTTTGTTCACTTCTCCCTTCTGGTTTTCATTAGAAACTATTTCTCGTTTAACTACTAAAAACCGTTTCATCTCCCATTATCAACCTCCATTCCAGATTCTTATAAGATCAATCATGATTATTTTTGCTTAATATATTACTGATACCAATTTCACTGGTATCATCATCTCCCCATAGGAGTCGATGTAAGGTGAATCCCCTTACCCGAGATCATAATATACACTAAATATATGCTAGTCAATACATGGTGATCCCCTTACCTGAGATCCTAACATACACTAAATGTATGTTAGTTCACGCCTTAAATCACACTTCTCATATTTTCTTTGTGAGCGATAATTTCATCACTTGGCAATTCACATAACAACCTTTCACCTTGCATGCATAAACATACATTCAGAATACTATCCAAAATATTGATATCATTACGCAAACTTTCCTCCTTTCACTGAATGTCCAACATTCGGTAATTCACATTTCACATCAGTAACATATTAAATCATGGAATTTAACTAGAAAGTATAGGTGTGGATCACCTACTTGCAATAGAAGCTCTATTTGTGCTCCCCTGCTACTGTTGCACCGCACCTGTGGTCCCTCCTGCAAATCACAGGCTTATCTCAAAAATTTTCCTCATTCAATGATATATTTTATAATAACCATATCAACAACCAATAAGTCTTTCTTTCAATCATTTCTTTATATTTTATATTTTTCTCATTACCCCCATTAATATTGTCGTTCTTTGTCCAACCATAGTTAACATTCTCTTCTTTATATTTGAACTATTACTGTTTAAATCTTGAATTGTTACTGTCCAACTGTTACTGTCTAGATATTGGACTGTTACTATCTTGAACCGTTACTGTCTAGACATTGAAATGTTACTGTCTAGACATTGAATTGTTACTGTCTTGACATAGAACTGTTATTTTCTAGACATTAGACTGTTACTATCTTGACATTGGACTGTTACTGTCTTAACATTAGACTGTTACTGTCCGACCTCTCCTTAGATTTTTTACTATATCCAGAGTTCTACAATTCTCTTTAAAGCAAGATTGGTCTCGTTAGAAAGCTAAGACAGTAGTTCTCTAAGGAAGAAGAACCCAGTTCTGCCCCCAAGACAGTCAAATTCCTTATTAACGAATCAGACCTACTGCCCTACAGGGTCTGTCATGACCCAGTCTCAGTTGGTTACCCATAACTGGAGTTCTATAACTCCAAATTGAGCAAGACCAATTTCCTTAGTTAGTCAACATCCAAAACTACAATTTATTTAAAGGAACCTGATCCTAATTCCTTCATCCTCCTATCTGAAATCTCTTTAAAAATCAAGAGACGAAACTGTCCAGATTCGTCAACCTTTCAATTTACACATAACACATGAAGTTATATAATTTTATCAACTAATACTTCTTCCCTAATTCAAGTCTAAGAACTATAATCTATAATTCAACATCCAGGCATCAATTCATAATCGAATTTGAAACGACTCATAAGACCATGTTTAGAACACCTTACCTAGTAAGAATCAAGGTTTCGATTTTCAACTAGTCGAAGATTTTCAACTCCCTCCTTTTCTTTCTAATGACAGTCCGCCCTCCCTCTTCTCTTCTTGTTCAAATTTTCTTATTAATCCTTTGCCCACAAGTGTTTATTCTACCTATAAACCCTTAATCTTAGATGAGTTCTTGAATTTTTGGTGTTTCTCTCTTGATTTCCAAAAATGGATACAAAACTCCCTCTTTTCTTTCCTTAAAGTTGCTCTATAATTTTTCTTATTTGCATTTAGGCCCTATTTTCTTTAAGTGTATTATTTTTGCCCCCACATCCTTTTTTCTTCTTCTTATAATTAAGTTATACCTCTTATAATTAATATGTAGGTGTTTGTCAAATGACATGTACACTGAACTGACACACATGAGAATTTTATATGGAAAGATCACTTGTGTCTATGAAAAAGCTCACATGATAATTGTGTAATTGATCTTTAGACTTGAGATCACTAAGTCATCTTATATAAGAAATGTTATGCTCTGATCCTGCTACATGTTATCCTAATCAAGGGTAACAAACAAGTATATATTGAGTATAACATGAATTATATGAAGGTATTTGAGTAAATAATAGTGGATTCACCACCCTAAATGAATTAAGAAAAATGTTTCATCTGTTTTCAAATATTATTGATTGTAAATCCTTGAGTAAAGTAGAATGAGATATGAAAAAAGTTTCAAGTCTTATTTAAAGAATCAATGACTATAATGTTGAGAATAAATATAAGTTGATAGAGTAGACACACTTTATGCTATAATGTTTAAATCAGAGCATTGTTGATTAATGGATAATAATTACATTAAGAAACTAATCACTAAAAGGTTAAGTTAAATCATTAATAACTTTTTTAATATTTAAAAGATTATGATACGTTACTAGATATTATATTTAATTTTCAAATATAAATTAATCAATTATTAAATTAATAATAGAGTAGATTGTGGCGGAGAAAATTTAAAGTTAAAGGTAAGAATTACAAGAATAGATTATATTCTTATATTAACTTACTGGATATTAATGCCTTGGTTCTTGTCTTAAAAAAAATCTTCCGCTTTAAAATCTCGATAACATTCAATTCAACCTTAGATGACAATAAGTCACCCTTGTTGCTTGTCATAACTTTGATCCACATCCATAAAGCCAAAACCAATAATGGCTTGTTCAAGATTAGTTTAGAATGTATTTGTTTTTTAAGTAGTCTTTGTAGATGTGATTTGAAAAAAAAAAGTTTTAAAAAAATATGGTTAGTTGCGCTTAGTTGAATTTAGATTCATATTTAGTAAAAATTATGATTGAAATTTATGTATATCAAAAAATAATATAAAATGTTTGGTTTATAAGAATTTTTATGAAACTTAGTTAAAAAAACATGTCAAAACTACTTCAAAAAAACTACATTTCAAACTTAATTTTTTTAATGAGTTTCACAATATAAAACACAATTTAATTTATCATTAAACATTTTATTATATTTATTTAATTGCAAACAAAAAAACTACAAAAAAAAAAAAAAAAAAAAAAAACAAACACAGCCTATCAATTCATGATACGCAACCGTGAAAGCCTAACTTTCGCACCAAAACAACAAAAACCCACGTCACAAATTCACTTACTCAAGACTGTCTTGATTCTTGCACCTTCGGAAAAAAATAACCAAGCCTAATAATTAGAAACAACCCATGTCCCAACATCATTAAAATCAAATATTATTGCTTTCCATGTTTTTACGAAATATTCAAAAAATGCCCCGATTTAGCACCTTTTTCAAAGAAAACAAAAAGGGAAAAAAAAAAAAAAAGCATAAGAAGTTAATGGCTACCCGGCCCAAAAATACACTTCTCTCATATAGTATCGTTTGCTTCAAGTAAGCATTTGTAGTACATACAAAAAAAAAATATGATTACATTTTTAATTAAATGAAGAAAATTAAGTAGCAAATTGACATGTTGAACATGCTGTAACATAATTTAAATGTTGTAGCAACATTCTAGTTACGTGTTACACTACAGCTACAATAAAAAAAATTGAATATAAAAAAATATATTTAGACTATAAAGAAATTATTTGGTATTCTTATTAAACTCGGTCCTATAGATCAACCTTGAAAACTCTTGACCTAACACCTTATTTAGCCCAAGTTTAAAATTAAATCATGCAGTAGTTGTCCTGACGTGATGCAGCTGACTTGACGGATCTCAAAACAACCTAGATGACTAGTAAAATGCATGGTCTAGCTTAAAAAAGAAATAATCAAGATGATTTTTTTTATATTGAGATGATAATATATTAGATTGATCCAGGCTTTGCAGTTTAACCCGTCAAATCCATGATTTGGGTTATGTAATCCACTAGGTTTAAGAACTTTGTTTTTTTATTAACTATTGTTTGCTTAATTATATTATAAGAAAAATAGATGCTCATAAAATTAAGCACAAATTAAATATTATAATGTTTATTTGAGACTGTGATAACTTCATGAAAAATTTTAATAATTTATGAAAGCAAATTCAAAATCAAGAAAAAATTGAATGATAAAATTAAAAAAGAAAAACAAAAAAGAAAAAAGAAAGTCATTGTTCATATGAACAATGAAAGAGGTGAGTTGGCACCCTAACTCTTTCTAAAATAGTAAGTAACTAGATCATTAACCTGCATTGTGCTAAGGGTGATTGATTTTTTTTAACGCAAAAATAATTGTCCAAATGTTACTAACGTGTTTTCTAATAAAAAAAGATGTAATCATAAACTCAAAATATGATGCATACAGGACAATATCTTTTTTAAATATTGATATGATAATATATTTGATGATATTTTTTTTCAAAATATTAAGACTGTGAAGACATCAAAAGAGGCTGTATGCACTATTAGAGCAACAATTTACAAAGTAAATCACACAAAATATCATAAAATGAACATCTAATGCTTGTATTTAATCAATTAATTTAATTCAATTCAAAAACTTATTTTGAAAAAGATAAATTTAACAAAAAAATAACAAATAAAATGATCCGAGATAACCTAGGTCATTTTTTAAATCAGTGAGAAGTTTTATAGAAAGCAAATTAAAAAAAAATGAAGTTCAATCTTTAATTAAATAAATGTTAAAGTTTAAAATTGAAAAAAAAATGAGCTTAAAAAAAACAAGCAAACTCTTCTAAACCTGAGTTAATCTTTCAAACTTGCAACCTGTAAGATCCTAAACTCAGACTCAATCAACAAGCTTAATTCCCTACCAAATTAATCTTGAAGGATGAAATAAAAAAAATATCAATTGAAAAAATTTGTCAAAGAAAAAAAATATCAATCAAAATAATGAGGATAAAATTTGATAAAAAGATCGAAGGAGAATAAAATATAAAGGAAATTCAATTTTAAAAATTATCTAAAGAAAATAGTAATTGAAAGAATGAGTAACAAATTTAATAGATGAAAAAAATTAAAAGGGGATGACATTGAAAAAAAAATCCAATTTAATAAATTATTTAAAATAAAAAAAGTAATCAAAATAACATGAACCAAAATTGAAGGAAAAACAAATTAAAGGGCCACTTTAAAAATTTGAAGTGTTAGACATCAAAATTGAGGTGGAGAGACAATGAAGAAAAAAAAAGTAATTGACATCAAACCAAAGTTTAGAAATCAATTTTAAAAATTTATCTAGGGATGGAAGGCTGCTGAGATGATTCGAACGCTGCCCTAAATGCCACTGTTTATCTACAAAACACCCTCTTATGCGTTGCCTAATTAACATGGACAAATCTCACATGTTGGCACATGTAATGCATGCTCTAGCCACCAAAGAGCCATATGTTGTGGAAATCATGGCTGAGAGGATTTTAGTAAGAATTCTCACTATCTCGGTGAGTTGTTAGAGATCTAAAGACATTGATGGAGCATTTGATATAGGAAAGTCTATAACTTCCAATGTCTTAAAGTTTTTGGATTCTCTATTATGGAAAGAACTAGATAATAAGAAAAAGTAAATGAACTGACTTTTGTTCAAATTCTTAAAGATGACACCACCGATGAGTTCTAGAGAAAACTTTAAGAGATACTGGGCCTTTTGCATGGCTAATTGATAGGCTTTGGAATTGTTGGAGAAGAGTCCAACTAGTGATTCACGATCGTTTGCAAAATAGTTTTCTATGTTGTACAATAAACCATTTGATGCTTAAGTCAATAAGGATATAGGAGAGATGTTGTCATGAAGGATTTGTATTGTGTATTTGAGTGTTTATGGTTGTCTACAAGAAATAGCAAAGAAGATTAAGGTTGGAACATCACAATATAAAAAAATATGCATACTTACCTTGTGGTTGATAAATGTATAATTATGTATATGAACTACGTCCACTTGCTAGTGATAAAGGTAGAAAAAAACAAGTGGGAGGCTATAAGTCATAGGCAAAATAATAATCATTTAGATTTATAAACCCTAATGGATGGTAGCTATGTGTTCAAAGTAAAATGTATTTTCGTGTCGATGGTTACTGAACCTAAACAAGTCTAACTTTAAAGCTATCATTTAATGGGTCTAGTTGTGACAAAATTATGTAGATACATAATATGTATGGTTAGTTCTTTGACCTATTAGAATCAAGTTTCTTTATATTTTACAAGCTTGATAACAAGTTTAGTACTCCTAGTATTGAATCCATAATTTTTTTTTGATAATAATTAAGAGGGCATTAACGGTTGAACTAGAAGGTAATTGGTAAAATTAAAAATATAGATAGATACATTCCTATATATTTCATTTTGTTTATCACTTTAACCCTTGGTAATTTTCCATGTTATTTCGTTGCTACTTTCTTTTATTGAAACATAGAATAAAGAGACAAGGAGGTAAGATGAAAGGTTTTGATTTAGAAAAAAGAAGGCACTTTATGAATAAAACGACTAAATTAGGGTTAATCAATGCCGGTTAGGTTAGGTTAGGTTAAAGGACTATTCAAATATTTTTAATTTTTCAGGGACTAATGAATTTTTTTTATAAAAAAAAACAAAATAAAGGTACTTGTAGAATTAACCCAAAGCCACAATAAATTGTGTTGGTGTCCACTCAACCCTTATCTGCTTGCCTCGCCTCTGCTCTCACACTCCTACTCTAAAACCATTTGTTTGATTTCTCTGAAATAGTTTGCTTTTAAGACCTACAGGACTGGACTCATATCTGACTCTCTTTTTTTTATTACATTACATAGAAATTACAAGCAAATGTTGTTAGCATGCAATCGTTGTTGGTCACTACGAAAAAACTGTTGTGGAATCATCATTAACAACATTAATGATGTCCCAAGACACGACAACTACTCTTTGTTTTTGGGTCGCCGGAAGCTCTTGTCCTCCTCCATCTCTTTATCCTCTGATGACGACGTTGTTTCTTCCTACCCCATCTCCATTTCCAGGTTCTCTATCCAATTACGAAGTTTTTTTTACTGGGTTTATGATTAAATAGCCAAATTTTCGTGTTTTTTGTCCCTTTCTCTGTGCCCTTGTTTTTGTTCTAGTTTTGGATGTTCATTTTTTTTTACGTTTTTATTATACTGCAATAAAATTATTAATTATAGTGCTCTATTTTTGGTTTGTTGCTTGTTTGATGGTGTTTATAGGAGGAGTGTAACCTATGGAACCAAAAATTTGCTTCAAGTAATATGCAAATGTAGTCCTACTGCAACAAGGAGGATGTTGCTAGCTAGTTTTTTCATGTTTCTGGGTTATCATCCTCCGTCAAGGTACTTATCAGGTCGGCATCATCAATTAAGTCTTCTAATTTTAGCACTGATATTATTTAGTTATAATCCGATTCATTTCTGTTCCAAAACAAAAACAAATTATTGTATTTATTTGTTGAAGAAGCTTTTTTTGGTAAAAAGATTAGGGAATTAAATCAGATCAAAACTGTTTGCTTCTTGAAATTTAATTTACGTAGTGACCTTCGAGTTCTTTTTTGATGAAGTTAATTAACCTGACGTTAACTTGTCAATGAAAGTATATGTAGCTTGTGCAGTGTTGATTTTATCTGATAAAATGTGCCTTGGTAGTAGGGAGTAGCCACAAACACAGGGACATGGGCTTCTCTGTAAATCTCAAAAAGATGTATATATACCCCTACTTATCTAGACATCATAAATGGGATTATATTCTATGTAGATTAAATTGCCTGTTCTTTATAGCATGTTGAGAAGAAATGCAATAATCCCTAGCTGATAGTGAAATTGTCATTTGGTGGCTCTAATAGACATGGCACACACTCAATACACGATGCGGGATACATGTTACGTTGAATTTCATCCTTCGTTTCTAGCTGAATTCAAAGTCAATGGCACGCATTTCTTGTTGTTTAAGAAATACAGGATCTGTGTAATTTGGTGCAAGATCATAATTAATCTTCTATTCCATCGTACTAGTAATTTGTTACTTCATACTTGGGGGAAAGTGATTGTGGTTCTCAATGCTTTGCTTCTGACCCTGGAACAAATTGTTGATATCCAGCCCAAGCATTAGGAGATCCATCTGTGACAATTGAACAAGTAACTCCTCCTGTTGTTACTTCGGGCGCACTCTTCCCTGTCGAGGTTCAACTTTAAACTGTATCAGCTTGTTCTTAGTTTTGGCATCAAGTCATTGATTGCTACATTTCACATTCTTATATCTTAATGCTAATATAGGTTACTATCATGTCTTATTGGCAGGAAAGAATTGTCCAACTGTTTGAAAAGAACACTTACTCTGTTGTCAACATTTTTGACGTAACATTGCGCCCACAACTAAATGTAACTGGGATGGTTGAGGTACTTCAGCATCATATTCTCGTCTTTTTTCATTCTTTAAAACAAGAAAAATCTGATGTGGCCATGATGTCTTCTGCCTACTAAAACGTGAGCTGGTTTCATCTATCATGCAATATTCCTATAAGCCAATACAAACTTGCATAATTCATGTTATGCCTGATTGCAGATACCTGAAGGGAATGGTTCTGGGGTGGTCTGGGATGAACAGGGACACATTGTGACGAATTATCATGGTAAGACCTATAGCAGGAGATTGAAAATCAAAAGTTTGCAGTGGAAGACACAAATGGAATTTGTGTTCAGAATCTGGTCTATTGAGGAGATTACATAATAAAGTCTATATGTTCTGATTTTTGTGGAATAAATTTTTGTTTTTCTTGGTGTTTTTTTCCTTATCGATATGCTTTTTCAAGCCTTGTTACTGAACCAAATGCTGCAGTGAAGTTTTTCTTGGGAAACTCAATAGAGTCATCTGCATGTCTTTGTTGTTCTCCATTTTGAGGGCTTTCTTGTTTGAAGTATGAAAAATGAGTTTCATGTAGTAAATAATTTGGCCTGCTGAGCAATAAATATTTAGAATTATTTAGATGCAAGAATCCTTTAACACTGTTGGAGATCTGTAAAATTTGAATTTAATTGTATCTGTTTTTCCTGTAATGCCTAGTGATAGGAAATGCCCTTTCAAGAAATCCAAGCCCTGGGCAAGTTGTTGCACGAGTTAATATTCTTGCATCAGAAGGGTGAGATTTACAGTGACCTTAGCCTATGCTGGTAAACTGAACTGCAGTCAAGTGAATTATTTTGATAATAATTTATGATTATTACTGCACTAATGTTTTTCATTTTCTATGGTTTTCAAAAGGTTACAAAAGAACTTTGAGGGTAAGTTGGTTGGTGCTGACCGGACAAAGGACCTTGCTGTCTTGAAGGTACATTTTATAGCCCCATGCCTGTTCTTCTATATTCTTAAAATTACACTCTTAACTAAGTTTTCCTAGGCTGCTCGAACTCTGTGCCTTTTTTATGGCAGTTTTAGCTGTAATTTAGTCCAATTGTCTCCCGTGCATAATGCATGTACTTGACAAGTTATCTATCCAAGGCATTATAGTTTTGTTTCTATGTTATTGTGCTGCTTAGATTAGCTGGCTGATGCAGTTTTTATTTTGTAGATATACTTCTTGTATGGTGTTTTGTTTATAATATTTCTGTCAATATCTTTGTGATGCTAGGTAGAAGCATCTGAAGATCTGTTAAAGCCAATTAAGGTGGGGCAATCTTCTTCTCTGAGAGTTGGCCAGCAGTGCCTAGCAATTGGAAATCCATTTGGCTTTGATCACACTCTCACTGTTGGGGTTATTAGTGGACTGAATCGAGACATTTCCAGTCAAGCTGGAGTTACAATTGGTGGTGGAATTCAAACAGATGCAGCCATCAATCCTGGGAATAGGTTAGTCTGGGGCTCAATATAATTGCACTAAATATTAACTAAAGCTCATGAACCATGGTACTTCTAAGAAGGTGGAATATCCTTTTGGGAATTCATAACCTCTGCCAATGCAACTTGAACCCCCCAATACATCATGAGATATTCTTTGTTGTCATGGTATGCATTTTGTCAGCACATAACAGGAAAATATCTATCTGTCAAATTTTAAGGCACATATTTGACCAATGCATAAATTAGAAATGTTTATAAAATTTAATTTCATGCATTATAGCAATACAAAACTTGAAATATATAGGCTTCCTCGCCCTCATGTTCCAAGTTCTGAAGAATTGTTTTTATTCCATCACCAAGTTTCATGTCCTTCTTGTCCTTGATATCTTAAACTATTTATTAAAAAGATTTTCTATGCATCAGTGATGTATAACCATTTCTGCTCTAGCTGTTGCTTTACATTTGTAAGTTAATGTGACAGCGGAGGTCCACTGTTGGATTCTAAAGGAAATCTAATTGGCATTAATACAGCAATATTTACTCGGACAGGTACCTTCTATTATATCTTTTATTCAATGATTTTTTGTTTTTGGGAATAGCTTAATTCAATGATTAAGTAGCACAATTCTCTTTGCTACAACTCTTCTCAGTCACATAATTTGAAGAGAAATGGTAAATTCTGAAAATTGATTGCACAATTTTGGTCAGTGCATTTCACTTATGTAGGCACTATTGTATATAAGTTTCTGTTGGAAGACATGACTGAAGTAGGTGTAGAGGTAACTCAAAGAAGGATATGCTTATGATAACCTTAAACTTTCTACTTGGTTTTCATTGCTGGTTTTGTTATGCAGGGACCTCAGCTGGTGTAGGGTTTGCCATCCCATCTTCAACAGTGCTCAAGATTGCACTGCAGTTAATCCAATTTAGTAAAGTAAGTTGTTTACTGGTAGATTTTTCTTTTTCTTTTTTCCTTTTTACGTTGAAGAGAGATACTTCATTCAATATCAAGAAGAGTTGGAAGTTTGGCTTCTAATACTGAAGCCAACATCTGAGACAAGATTCATCCCCACTGATAGCATGATCAATTGGGGCTCTTTAAAGTGCAGCCCCTTTACATGCTCTGAATAAACAAATTGATATTTACAACATTGGAAAACTTTAGCTAATTAAGCAGCATCATGAAGAGCCATATGGATTTCTTTTCTACCCATGGCCTCAAAATTTAGATTATCAATCACACTCTTAGCATTCCCTTCAAATTCCACTTTTCTAAAGACTATTCACAGCATACCCAACAGCCTCTCTAAGTGCCAAGGCTTTGATGTTGGAGGATCTGTAGCTCCCCTTCACGCACCTTACTGTAACCCCGTTACCTGCTGAATCATGAGACAATTCCTCTACCTCCCCTGTTCTGCTCTTTGTTAATTGCTCCATCAAAGTTGATCATAACCACCGCATTCATGGGAGCTTTCCACACTGGTTCTCTGTTGCAGTTCAGATTTTGGTCTCAAACATGCTTTCTCATTTTCCTCGAGTAGAATGTCATCATACTCCTGCTACTATAATTCCTAGTATTTGGCTAGATGACAATACTTGGTCATTAAAGCTCAGGTCATTTTTGGCTTTCCATGACCAACATAGAAGGCAAGGTAGCTCCATCATGTCTTTCTCCATCTTCCTGTCCTTAATGCACTGCTGTAGGCTCTCCCAAGATTCTGCAAATGAGGTCCCTGCCAATGCATCCACTCTAGGTTGCAATGGAGAAATAAGCCAAGCCTTCCTTGCTCTTGGCCATTCTAGTTGCTTTTCAAGCATATTTTCCCCTTGGAGCATGTAAGCATGGAGCATAATGATATTTTTTATTTTGTTGTTAGATCTATTCAATGTGATATTGCAGTCTTGTTTGTTCTATGTAAGCATTGTTTGGGAAGGATCCAGATTAACATTTTTCATGCCTCAGCATCTGGATTTTGTTTCACCATCACCTGCTAATGTCCCAAAAATGGCTACTTCTTATTGTAATCCATATATTATTTCTTAACCTTTTTAGGTTGTTCGAGCTGGTTTGAATGTTGATATTGCTCCTGATCTAATAGCAAATCAACTTAATGTTCGAAATGGAGCTCTTATCTTGCAGGTATTGTTTTGGAATTTGGTGTTCATGCTTCCATTAATTAGTAAATTCTCTTTGCACACATGATCCTTATGTATATTAACATTTTTCTGATTTCCTGATTTACTTATGCTTTGGTAGGTTCCTGGAAATAGTCTTGCAGCTAAGGCTGGATTGGTACCTACCACAAGAGGTTTTGCTGGAAACATTGTACTTGGGGACATTATTGTTGGTGTGGACAACAAAACTGTGAGCTATCTCTTGCTGCATGATTTTCTCATTTTTTATGGATTACAAATTGGGGACATTGTACAGTGTAGCCAAGGGTTCTCATCTCAAACCTTAGCAGCTGGGAAAATGAGAGTTTGTCAACATAAAATGGGGGGCATTTATGAAAGAAATGGAATAAAATACTTTGTGTTGATGGGCAGTTAATGCTTAGGCTTTGATATGGAAAAGGTCCACTGAACTTTTATGCTTTCTTCAACAGGTTAAAAACAAAGCAGGATTAGACAAAGTGCTGGATGATTATAATGTGGGAGATAGAGTACTGTTGATAATTCAAAGGGGCAGTGAGGATCTTGAGGTGCCTATAATTCTAGAGGAGAAGAGTTAAAGACAGGAACATCATGTATCAATGAGATATGTTTATTGTTACACATTTCCAAATTGTTAGAAAGGGAAAACAATTTGCATGAGTGCGAATTCGATGACAGAAATTGGGGAGTGGTGGGGATTTCGGAATTAGGGAAAGGCCATTTTTTGTTTTATAGCCCAAGACCCTCTTTGATGTAGGTTTTTTGTGTTTGTCATGACTTTGCAACTTAATATAGGTTTTTTTGTGTTATGCATGACTTTGCAACTTAATATTGGAGTTGGAGTTTTAAGTTAATTGGTTTGAATTTTGAATTTATTCTTAAATCTACTTATTTAATTTTAAATTTGTATTATAAAGTTACATGAATATTAATATAATTAAATTCATTTTCACATGAAGAAATAATTAAAATAACTTAATGTAAAGTAACTCACTAATATAGAAAATGAATACTTATATTTATAGAATGATTTATACTTTGATTAAATCTATAAATTGAAACTCCTGAATAATAAATTATTTTTTTGGTATTTTTGGTTTATAGAGTTAAAATTGCAAGCTTACCTACTTGATTATTACCTATAGAGTTATCGATTATTGTTCTAGCTTACCTACTTGATTATTACCTATAGAGTTATCGATTATTGTTCTATCGTTTATAGGGTTATCGTACTTACAGAGTTATCAACTATTATTCTATCATCTACAGTGTTATCGTTTATATACTATTGTCTATTTGTTTAAGATTTTAAAGGTTTTGAGAACTTGATAAAATTACAATGTAGTGATTTGAGTTTGAATTATTGATTGATCATTTCCTCAATCTTCCTTGCAATCTGTCTTATATAGTCAATTATATGATGTCTTTATTAACTATCTGTCAACTTAACCTCTTATCTTTCAGGGTTATTTCCATGATCTCACATTCATAAGAGTTGGTGCTATCTTTTAATTAAATGGCTTGTTACACCTGCTTCTTGTATGCACGTTTCTTATTTTATATGTAACAGTAACCTTTATCTTCTAAGTTTTCTCTTACCATATAATATTTATTTGTTTGTTTCTTGTATATTTTTATAGTATAACACTTATAAAAAAAAAAAAAAAAACAATTGTAAATTAGTTAATGTAAACTAATGGGTATTCTTAATTAATAGGTACTCTTAATTAATAGGTACGTGAGACTCAAATTTTGAATTTTACATCAAATATATCTTAACAATCTATGGTACACATGTAAGAATGACAGAGTAATGATGGATACTATTTTCAAAATGAATTTGAATATTCTGATTGATTTTTTTAAATACTTTCATTCGTATATTTGTTTGCTCATCTTTTTTACGGACTGCAACTTTTTCAGAATTGTTTTCTATTGTTGTTTTACTCGCTGGGAGAGATCTTCCTCTTTCTTCCAAGCTCTTCAAATAGAAAAAGCCTTATCACGATTTAACAAATCTCATTCTCAATTTCTTCGATCCTTACTAATGATAGCAATTCTAATTATACTCTATTTTCTTGTATAAAATTGTGCTTCTAAATGGTTTGCACATGTTACAAATGACTTATTGTCTACATGTGCAATCTCAAACTTACTTCCATTCTAAAGCAACAATATCTGACACAGAGCTGAGGGAATACAACCATTTGCGTGAATCCAATCCTCTTTAAGTAAGATATTATATAGCCTGGAATTGTATCCATACCAAATAATATTGTTTGAGCAACCAGAACTGAAATGTTTTTTTTTTTTTTTTTTTTTTTTATCATAGCATAACAATATGCAAGTATGATATTAATAAAATTATTGATAATTCAGAACCGAAAATGGAATGAGCTAGTTAAAATAAAATAAAATGGAATAGTATTGAATTATTAGAAAAGAAATTTTAGAGAGATATTTTTTGCATGGTATTTTAAAAGCAGACCGAGAAAAGGCATTTGGTTGAATGAAAAGGTACCCAAACTTGATATAAAGGTGTTTTAGTAAATATAGATAGATTTTCTATATAAATAAAAAAAATTGTGCAGAAATTAACTAGGAAAAAAAAAAC
>Ga0325411_1004812_pt1 | contig 15069 bp, 11 predicted proteins | sample PopdelMetagenome_13_FD_206181 | JGI IMG/M metagenome (GOLD analysis project Ga0325411, IMG submission 206181) | Populus deltoides microbial communities from Bellville, Georgia, United States - Xylem-PdIQD-R4 | ecosystem: Host-associated > Plants > Phyllosphere > Stem > Wood/Secondary xylem... | reverse complement strand
TGGTATCGTAAACGCGACTACTAATGGGGCATATCAAGCAAAGATTGTTGCAGTAGAATTTGACACTAGGAAAAGTTATAAAGGAGATATTGACAGTAACTGATGGAAGAAAGATTGGTGTCGTATATGATTAAAATAATATTGCAAAAAATAAAAGAAAGAAAGATTGACCGTTTGTATGATTTCCTTTCCTCTGCTTGTTCATCTAGTATAAGTTAAGCTATTATTTTTGTAATTTTTTTTTCAATTAAACTTTTGACTATTACAAAAAAAAAATTAATGCAAAGTCAAAAACTCAAGAACAAGAAAAAGATTAAGAGCAAGGTATATTTTTATTAAGTGTTTCTCTCTAAGCTCTTTTAGTTAATTTCTCTCTTTTCTAATGCCTTAATAATGTTTAATTAAAAGCCTTTTTTAAAATTATAAAGTCCTGGACAATCGAGGAATTTAAACTAATACAAGAAAATCATAATCTAAATAAGAATTATATTCTGCTGACTGAATCGGTTGATCGTTTTTTAACCGGTTGACTAATTCATTTAATCTAACCAGTTTACCGGTTCCTCTATTCTTCAAAAAAACCAGAAATCGAGTTTAGTTTTCAACACTCTCTCTTAAACTTGATTCTTCATAACTCCCAGCAAATCTCTTATCTTTGTAAAAACATTATATTTGAGTGGCTTTGTGAAAATATCCCCAACTTGATCTTGTGTCTTTACATACTTGACTTCAACTTCTTTGTTTGTAATGCAATCTCTTAGGTAATGAAATCATATGTCAATGTGTTTACTTCTATCATAAAAAAAACTGGATTTTTAGCTAAGGCAATGGCTAATGAATTATTCACATAAATCTTTATAGGCTTCTCTTGTGACATTCAAAATTCTTTCAATAATCTTCTTAACTATATGGAATGACATACACATGATGTACTAGCTACATATTCAGGTTCACATGTTGATAAAGTGAATATAGATTGTTTTTTTTTTAACTCTATATGAATATTATGTCTCCGATGTAGAAAACAAAACTAGTAGTGTTCTTTCTATCATCCATATCTCCAGCCCAATCACTATCACCATAATCCACAAGGTCAAAGCTATTAGAGTATCTTTAAAACAAGCCAAAATCATCAATACCTTTGATATACTAAAAAATTCACTTCAAAGTTTTGAAATATGTCATGATTGGTGTCTTCATAAACATGCTCACAATCCTTACTCCAAAAAAGAATATATGGATGGGTGCATGTCAAATATCTTAAACTCCCAACTAGGTTATTAAATGTTGAAGAGTTTATCTTTTCCCCTTCATCATCCTTTAACGTCTTCACTTCACACTCAACTAGAGTATTCACTTTTGTATAATCCTTCATCTTGAACTTCTTGAGAATCTCCTTTGCAAACTTTTCTTGGTTTATGAAGATTTTATCATCTCCTTGTTTGATCTTAATCCTTTAGTAGTATGTCATAAGACCAATATCCGTCATCTCAAACTCTTTGATCATTACTTGTTTAAAGTCTCCAAACATCTTTAGACTATTTCCTATAAAGATTAAGTTATCCATACACAAACATACAATAAGAGTATCACCACTCTCTTTGATCTTTACATAGATAACATATTCATGGGGGCATTTGAAAAATCTATTCTTTAATAAATAGCCATTAATACAATTATATCAAGCCCTTGGGGCTTGCTTCAATCCATACAAGGTTTTGTTTAACTTTAATACCTTGTATTCATATCACTTCACTTCATAACCCATGGGTTGCTCAATGTAGATCCCCTCCTCAAGAAAACCATTAAGAAAAGCTAATTTGACATTCATTTGATAGATTCTTCATCCATGTTGAGCATTTGTGGCAATGGTTAATTAAATAGTCTTCAATCTAGCAACGGGAGCAAAAACCTCATCATAGTCAATTTCATGCTTTTAATTATTGCCTTTTTCCACTAACCTTGCCTTGTATCTCTCCACCTCTTCTTTTGCATTCTTCTATTCTTTGTAGATCCACTTGACACCTATTGGTTTTTTCCCATTTGTTCTAGGAACCAATTTCTATATGTCATTCTTCTTGATTGATGCAATCTCTTCATCCATATCAATTCTCCATTTTGCATCCTTTATTGTTTCTTGAAACACTATAGAATCACATAAATCAAGGTGAAAATAGTGTTACGTCATTATCAATAGGAGTAGTTACCTTATATAGCTCATCAAGACTACTAATCCTTCTTGGTGGACTCGATGGGCTACCATTACTTGAACTTCTACTAAAAGAAGAAGAATACAAAGTTAAAGATGACACCATTGTAATTGTGAAGGTATAGCTTATTCTTCATGATTTTCATAGCTATCCTCTTATTCATCAAGAACCGGTAGAAGATTAAATTTCTCACCATCATCTACTTTCTAATCTCATAACCCTTCTCTAATAATTGTTCCAAACTCAATATATTGCTTTTTATAGTAAAGAGATAATAGACATCACCAATTAACTAATGACTTTTATTTTTTAATTTTATGATAATCATACCATTTTCTTTGTTGGAAACCTATGAATGATCTACGAATATGACATTACTACCTTTAATTGATTCATCAAGCTCCATAAACTCGTCTCTATCTCCACATATGTGATTGTTTGCACCATTGTATAGATACTATATGTTCTCTTTGGCTTGTATTCGTTCATCATGAACTAGAAATAAAATGGCTTCTTCTATTCTTCTATAACAAGATTGACATTCTCCTCAACCCTTCTAGTTGGATTCCAGCAATCCCTAGTATAATGACATATTTTGACAATTATAGCATTTAACATTTGTTTTGTCAAACTTGAATTTTGGATTACCACTGTCAGTGTGAAAATCCGATAAATTATAATCCTAACAAAATAAATAAATTATTAAATAGATTAAATAAAAGGATTTTAGATATTTTGAAGGGATACGATAGAATAAAAAAGGAGGTGTTATGGTGTAAATTAAGTTAAAAAAAAAAGAATTGTAGGATAAAAATAGAAATAAAAAGTAATAAGGGCCAATGTGTAAATACAAGAAAAATTAGACTATAAATGACTCATTTTTCTCTCTTTACCAGTGGTTTGAAACAAAGAGAGGGGAAGGATTTGTGTGATTTTTCTACTTGAATTCTTCTTGATTTTATCAATAAAAGTATGTAATTGGAGTGATTAACTTAGTTAAATAAATTAAGAGTGGTTACATGGCACCATAGAGTTCTCCAACCGGAAGGGCAACTGTTTTATGTGTTTGGTGTTCTCATGATGGAAGTTGTTTATGGAAAGAAGCCTGGAAATCTAGATGAGGAGAACGACTATAACAATGGGATTTCTTATTGGCTATGGGAATTCCACAGGATGGGACGACTCCTGGATGCAGCCGATCACAAATTGAATAGGGAGTTTGCAAAGGATGGATTGGAGTGTTTACATCTTCTAGGGGTAGCCTGTTGCCATCCAAACCCACACCAAAGGCCCTCAATGAGAACTGTTTTGCAGGTTCTTTCAGGGGAAGCAGCTCTACTAGTATCTCCTGAAAGTCCTGCTATCATATGACTAGCTCTTCCTTCATCTTTAAAAGAGTCAGAATGCTCTCTCACTGGAAGCCAAATTTTCAGAAATCAGAGGAAGGTAAATGATTTGCCAAAGACCACTCAAAAAAATAGTAGTCTTCCTTATAACATAGTTATGCAATCCATCTTGTTGTTATGTTACTAGGTAGACAAGAAAAAGTTTCTTCTTTTTTTTTTAACTTTGAGAGAGGAAAGAATTTATTAATAAATAAAAAATTACCAGTCTCAAGCTTGATCTACCCATCGCAGATTTTTCTTCCACAAATTGTGAGCTCGGTTTTATAGCAATACAAATAACTTGTCAAGTATTCTCACAACTAACCTCCTTCCTGTGTGTTAAAATAATTAAGATGAAACACAAAAAAGGAGGCTAGAATTCTGAATGATCTGTATATTATGAGTGCATAGTCTTAACCTAAATACAAATAAAGTATATATAGGTTAAACTGAAAGTATTATTCTACCCTTACTAAATAAGACTATATAAATATTATTTAACATCTCCCCTCAAACTCACAATGCGGCAACTACAAGCATCGAGAGTTTGCCAACAAGAAAACAAAAACGAGAGATGGAATGCGCCTTAGTAAATAAATCTACAATCTGCAAGGAAGAAGGAACAAAAGGTAAAGCAATGGTGCCATGCTTGAGATGATAACGAGTAAGATGACAATCGATCTCAATGTGCTTAGTTCGCTCATGAAAAACCAAGTTGTGAGCAATCTGAATAGAACTCTAGTTGTCACAATACATAGGAGTAGGATGAGAAAAAAAAACTCTCATATCAGCAAGTAACCAACATAACCAAACAATTTCTTTGGTAGTAGATGTCATGGAATGATATTCTGCTTCGGTGGATGATTGAGAAACAATAGATTGTTTCTTGCTCTTCCAAGAAATAAGAGAATCACCTAAAAAGATACAGAACCCGGTAACAGACTTACGATCTATGGGATCACTACCATGATCAGCATCAGAGTATACACGTAACTCCAAAGAAGAGGTGGATGAAAGTAAAAGACTCTGAAAAACTGTACCCTGAAGATATCGCAAAATACGAAGAACAGCTGCCCAGTGAACAGTACTAGGAGAAACAACAAACTGACTAACAACATGAACATCATATGCAATATATGGACGAGTAATGGTGAGATATACCAAACTCCCAACAATAGTGCGATATAAAATAGGATCTATCAAAGGTAAACCATCAGAAGAAGAGTACCTCGCATTGACCTCAATAGGAGTATCTACAGTCTTGTTATCAGTAAGTTTAGACCGCTCAAAAATATCTACAACATATTTCGACTAAGAAAGAAGGTAACCTTTAGGTGAGTATGCTACCTCAATACCCAGGAAATATCAAAGATAACCCAAATCCTTCATTTTAAATCGTCTAGCCAACTCTGTCTTCAAGACTGAAATACCATCAATGTCATCACCAGTAATAATCATGTCATCAACATATAAAGACAGAATGATACGACCTGCGTCAGTGCACTTAATAAAAAGAGCAGAATCATGACTGCTAGAAACAAAGCCAAGAGACGAGATCACAATAAAGAATTTCTCAAACCAAGCACGGGGTGCTTGTTTGAGACCATATAATGCTTTCTTAAGCTTACAAACATATCTAGAATCATGTGAAATACCAGGAGGGAGTGTCATATAAACTTCTTCTTGAAGATCTTCATTCAAGAAGGCATTTTTAACATCAAGCTAAGAAATATACCACTGACGAATCGAAGCTACAACAATAAGAGTATGAATAGTAGTCATTTTTGCAACCGGGATAAATGTCTTCTCATAGTCCATACCATACTGTTGAGAGTATCCTTTTGCAATCAGCCTAGCTTTGCATTGCTCAATAGACCCATCAGAATTAGTCTTGATCTTATACACACAACGACAACCAATAACACTCTTACCAGGAGGTAGAGGAACCAGATCCTAAGTATCTGTCTTATGCAAAGCAGAAAGCTCCTCATCCAGAACTTGCTGCCAAAGCGGATCAAGAATTGCCTCTTTATAGGAAGAGGGCTCAAAGAGACAATGAATAGAAGTTAAAAAGGAAGTAAATGATGAAGAATAATAAGAATAAACAAAATCTAGTAGTTTTGTGGCTTAAGAATGCGAATGGACTGACGTGGAGGTGGATCTACAATCTCAGATGAAGCTTGAGGGGCTGTAAATGAGAATGGAGCTTCAAGTGTGCTAGAGAGTAAAGTACCAGTACCTGCAGAGTTATGAGTACAAATTGATCGAACATGGGGAGAGGTATCATTACCAGAATCCTCAGAAAAGGGATTTATATGAATAAGATCAGTTTTAGTCAGACTATGAGTAGTGGATAGAATAGAAAAGAAAGGTATATGCTCAAGGAAAACAACATGACGAGACACATAAAGTTTCTGAGTTATTGGATCATAATAACGATACCCCTTTTTACCTTTACCATAACCCAGAAAGACACAAATAGCGGATCGAGAGGATAGCTTAATACATTCTAAATGAGGATGAAGAACGAAACAAGTACAACCAAAGACTCTAAATGACGAATAATCAGGGACATACCCATGTAACTTTTTAAAAGGAGATAGACCCGAACTATGAGAAGATGGAATCGTATTAATCAAAATTATAACAGTAAGAACAGCTTCTCCTCAAAACTCATTAGGAACAAAAGCAGACAACAAGAGAGAACGAGCAGTTTCAACAATGTGCCTATGTTTTGTTTCAGCAACACCACTTTGCTCATGAGTATCTGTACATGAAGTTTGGTGGATGGTTCCATCTAAGGCAAGCAATTGGAAAAATTTATTAGAGGTGTATTCCCCACCCAAATCACACCTAAAGCATTTGATCACAACAAAATGTTGACTTTTGATAAGAGCTCGAAAAGCTGCATATATCTCAAAGAATTCAGAACAATGTTTCATTAAATAAACCCAATAATAATGAGTATGATCATTAATAAAAAAGACATAATATCGAGACCCTCCTTTTGTGGCAACAGGAGAAGGTCTTCATACATCAGAATGAACCAAATCAAATGGTGAAGAAAAAACAGAAATACTTCGATTAAAAGGTAAAGCAGAAAATTTTGCTAGTTTACATCCACTACAATCAGAAATGTCATAAGTTTTTAAATTTCCTAAAGCTACTGTGGATGCCAAAAATCTCAAACGAGAAGACAAAACATGACCTAGACAGGAATGCCATAAATAAAAACTAGAAGATGAAAGACTCAAACGAAAGGAAGACAAATCAACAGTAGTAGTAGCAGTAGCGGCAGTAGCAGCAACTGGTATTTTTAACTCATCAAAAATATATAGTCCATTCTCCCTACGGCCTGTCCCAATCAGCTTCTCAGACTGCAGATCCTGTACACAACAAAAAGAACCAGAAAACATAACTAAGGAGAGACAAGTGAGGTGTGACAACAGAACCAACACCTGTTAGAGGCATAGGAGTGTCATCAACAGTCATAATAGGAATGGAGGACAAAGGGGACACAAAGGTAAAAGATGAAGAATCTGGAGACATATGATAGGAAGCACCAGAATCCAAGACCTATTCAGAGTGTGACATACCTAAGGAACTATGAGGCAACTGACCTATGGAAGAAAAAACGGACATTGCTTATGGCTACAAGGAGAGAAACTTCTGAAATTGCTCAGTCAAAGTATTAGGATCGGTAATAGAGCCTAGGGAAGCTACAGTTGCGATATTGTGGTGTGGTGGTTTATAACCCTGAGGTGGTCTATGAGCATTAGATTATGACTGGCTGCCAGACTTTCAAGCTTGATTCTGATATCTCAACTTAGGATACTGAGCCTTCCAATGATCTTTCTGCTTACAGAAACTACACTCATCGAAGTCAACCCTTGTGTAGGACTTGTTCTAATGATTAGAGAATGGCTTAGAAGGTACTGCTAGTACCGAAGGATTTAAAGCAGAAAGGATTCCCTTTTCAGAATAAGATTGAAGATGTATTTCTTCAGCCAATAACTCACTGACAACAGAGTCAACAGAAGGCAATGGAGAACCATGTAGAATTAAACCTCAAGTCCTTCGAAATCACTGTGAAGTGTTGTTAAAAACTGTACCAATCGTTGCTGCTCTCTACGCTCAATATAGGCACTACATGCCTTTAATTCTGCCGATTCTATAAGAGCTAATTGATCTCAAATATCTATCATGGCAGAATAGAACTCTTGAATACTCATATTCTTTTGGTGAAGAGCTCGTATGTCATTCTCTAACTGATACTGTTTTGCAAAATTTGATTGCGTGAATAACCGTTGCAGATGATCCCAAACCTCCTTTGCTGTCTCATACTTCGCCAACTGTGTGCCTATAGAATGTTCAACATAATTATTGATCCAAGTAATGGTCTTTACATTGTTTGCTTCCCATGCATCTATCGAAGCAATATCACCTTCTTCAGTATTCTTAGGTACCACATAAGTTCCACTAACATATCCCCACATCTTCTTACCCTTAAGAAAATTTCTCATTACATAGCTCCAATACAAATAGTTCTTCCCATCCAACCTCACACTCACAGACTGAAGCGAATCATCTCTTTCAGTAGCCATAATCAACAATCACGGAGAACCAGAATGCAAAAGCAGCGGAAAACAAAATACCAAATTGCAAAAACTGAACAGAGATTACAGAACTAAACAAATATCTTCTCAAAATTATACGATTACTCCAAAACACAAAATAAATTTACAGAAACTGAACGCAAATACTAAATTAAAGAAGCTGAAGGGAAGAAGAAATAGCAAAATAATTGCAGAAACTGATGAAATACCAAATTTAACAGAAGCGGAAGATAAAATATCACTCCAAAAAATTTTGCAGAAGCACTGCCCCTGCAAACCCCCAGCCAACTCACTGTAGAGTTGGATCTGCGAAGTTGTGTTCGAGATTAAGTCTCGTTCCATAAAACCAGCTCTGATACCATGTTAAAATAATTAAGATGAAAGACAAAAAAGGAGGCTAGAATTCTGAATGATCTGTATATTATGAGTGCATAGTCTTAACCTAAATACAAATAAAGTATTTATAGATTAAACTAAAAGTATTATTCTACCCTTACTAAATAAGACTACATAAATATTATTTAACACCGTGAATGTAATGTCTGCGACAGTGGTTGCTTTTCCATAACTTCAGACTTAAATGTGCTTCGATTCCATTTCCAGAAGCCTGTCTCGGAGCAAGCTATTTGCTACGTTAAGAAAACATTAATCACATCCCTTCAACCTACCTTTTTCTCATAACATAGATGATTTCTGAAATTTTATTTTATGGGAAGAACAAGAAACTAGAGTTGGCTTGGTATATTAATGACGCACAACTAATGGGTTTATATACCAAAAAGACATGACAATGCTCGTGAAACATGCTAAATAGCCAATCTAACAAAAATAGTTGTAACTGTCAATAGTTTCTACAAACCCAGGTTTATAAAAGATTGACTAGCTATAACTAGCTAAGATTGGGAAGCCTCTCAAATGAGGCTTAAAAGATGTTTATTAATTTTTTTATTATTTTCAATTTTTAATTATTTTTTAAGTTAATTTTAGTTTTCTTTTTTTTCATACATAGATTAGGTTGGTTTTGCTAGCTGTTGGTGTGTTATTTTTCAAGTTAGTTTTATAAGTTATTGAATTTCATAACAGATTAAACAAATTTTACTTACAATTTAGAGTTGTAACCTATAACTTAAAAAACCCTGAATTGGTCCATTGGTATCAAAGCAAGTTGATCTCTTTGATGAATAAAGATAATATCATCATCTTCCCACCTTACGATGCAAAGGTGGAGGCCATTTAGAATGTTATGATAAGATTAGAGTGCAGATATTATTATGCTTATAGAGTCAAGGAATACAGCAATGAAGGCTAAGATGTTGTTGAAAGAAATGGTTAGTAGTGGTAGCAAATTTGATCCTTCCAAGAGATCAAGAACGACGTAAGTAAATTCAATATTGCTGGTAATGAAAAGGCAGTTCAAACATCATAATAACCACCTATCAAATAAAATGATATTAAGTTTGACAGAACTCTAGGAAGGAAAGTTGAAGCAAATAAGCAAAACAACCCCTACATCAAACTAATTATAGGTTAATGCTTTAAATAGGAGTAAGGAAGGCATCGTTTCAGTGATTATAGAATATAGAAATCAATCAACATGATCAAGAGGTAGTACGTGTAAGAACATTCTAAAGTTTAAGACGAGTTGTGTGAGCCTGACATAGATGATGAGGAAGATCTGTATAAATATGATGACTAGGCTTAGGCCTACGTGTTTTAGAAGATGTTATTAATGCCAAAGATTTTGAAGGATTCACAGCAAAATAAGTTATCTCACAACGGATACACCATAAATAATAACATGTTTGACTTAATTATTGATAATGGTAGTTGTGAAACTGTTATTGGCAACCATATCGTTGATAAATTAAAATTGCCACTATAACCACAATGTTGTAAAGTAACTCGATTTCGAGCCACCATTTTGATCAAATTTAAAAAAACAACATAAAAATAAAAAAATTTAATAAAATGTATTCTCGATGTAATTAGGCTAATTCTCGATCATTTCATGATTTCCAACCTTTTCATTTATCGTTTTGCATGTTAACAATTTTTTTAGAATTAGGGAAAAAATCTAAAAAATATTTAATGAGCATAGTGATAATTAAAGAGAGGATATGAGAATAATGTGAACATTGCAAACCCCCTTTCTAAGCAACTAAAAAAAAAGATGATAATAAATAAAAAGAAAAGGAAAAGGAAAGAAAAGAGGAGAAGGGTGAGGAGATTTGTAGAAGGTGAAAGAAGAGAATATGAAAAGAAAGATATATAGGTTTTAGATGAATAGGATGGCGGGGGAGAGCAAAAATATTAAGGTGAAAGAAGAGCATAAATTGATAATCAATGACTGAATTGAAAAGGGAGTTAAACTTCAAAACCTAACATTGGTTTAATTAGGGATAAAATTGTATGTAATTGAAAATTTGAAGGCAATTACATGGAAAATTAAAAAAAAAATAAGAGATTAGGAACTAAATTTAATTTTAGACAAATCACAAATTAAAAACCCTAATCTTTTGTATTTAACCTAGACAACATGTCATGTAGTTTATATTCAAAACACATTTTTATGGACAATTTTGGGTCGATCGAGTTGGCATCTTCAAACGAATGAATATGAAGTTACAAGCCTTCAAATTGAGCAAGTTTGGATCCAAATGAAAGTTATGCACCTCCTATACCAACTTCAAGATCTTCAATGATGTTTGCATCGTAGTTGCTCCAGCAAAATCTCGTAAGTGATCAACTCAATCTGCCTTAACTGTGATACCCATTGTACAAAAACCACTATTTTTTTATATGTTCACACTTGATAGTTCTTAAATGGGTTCTTATCACTAGTTGGAAATAATTTCAATAAGATCATAAGACCGAAAACAACTATTTGGCCTCTAAGTTTAGCAAAATCACCAAAATCTCCAAAACCAAGTTTGTTACAAAATCATCATTGCAACACCAACAAAGTACAGAGCTTCCAACTTTTAAAACCTACCCAAAACCCTCCAAATTCTATCGGAGGGTCAAGTATTCATCAATCATGATCAATCCTTGATCGAGTCAATCAAGAAATCCTAGTAAAAACCTATAAATACCCACTGAAGATCCAGAAAAGAAGAGCAAAGAAAAAAATAGGGAGAAAAAAATGGAGAAAAATCTTAAAAGAGGAACCCTAAATGTGAAGGTTCAAGAGCCTAGTACAAGGATTTCTTCAACTTTGAGAGAAAGTAGCAAGTTTGGAAAAATAAAAAAAGAATAAAAACCTTAATTTAATCTTGTAGATGATGTTCATGAGGCATATTTGTAGCATGTTCATGTATGATGATGTTTCTAAGCATTTTTGGTGTTGTATTGGTTTTGGTTTTGGTTTCAATTAATACATAAAAAGAGTTGTTTTATTGTTTAAATGTTGCTTTGAGTTGGTTGTTGATGTTTCTAAATACTTAGATGGTATTTATTGGATTGATTTTGATGAGGGAAAAAAGTTGTTTTAAAATCTACCAAATATGACAGTAAGGTTTGTGATTTTTTTTTTTTTTGTTGGCTAATACAGGTTCTTCCATTATGGTTTTGGTTAAGGCCTATTGGATGTTAAAATATCAGTTTTGAGCTTTAAATTCTCGAGTTTGTTTTTTGTTTTAGTTTGACAATTTTTTGTTACTTGTTTTGATTTGAGTATGTGTAAATGTGGTGGTGTGATTTGTGTGAACCAAGAAAGCATGATTTTGGAGCTTAAAATGTGTTTTCTAGATTTCTTGGAAAATTTCTAGGCAATGTTATTCACAAGAACATTCCCTTAGCTGCATGTTTTAGACCCATTTTAATCCTAATTTTTGCATTAGCATCTTCATATGATATGATTAATTAATAATCGAGGGTTTATTTGTATCAATAACCTTTAATGCTAGGGTTTGTTTTTTCAAACCAAACTCATTTTGATTAAATCATGTTGATTTATGGATAATCGATATGAATAAAAGCTAGATTATCGATTAGTGATTGATTTCCAACATGCCTATCTCCTTGGATTGTTTGTAACTAGTCTGTTTGATTCATGTTGTTGGGCATGTTCTTCATTTGTTCTTCGTGTTCTTAGTTTTTTCTCGGTTTTGATCGAAAGCCTTTGAGATTTTGTGTTTTCAGCAAGCTTGATTCGTTTTAAGTTTTGATTTTCGTTTTGGTTTCTTTTTCGATCAAACCAATGGTTTTTTGTTCAGTTTACGATCAAACTAAGGATTTCAGGTCAACCTGATTGGGTTAAATTTAGGTCGGATGGGTAAGGCCTTATTTGGTTCTCAATCATTTTTCTAAAGGAATTTCTTATAATGATAAAATTACCCCTAATTTTTTGCTAATGACTTGGGTAATCTGGTCATCCATCTCAAGCAACATTATCGTAAATTCTTCTGGTTGTCTAGAGTTAGCAAAAACACACTTGATCATATGATATTGTGCTTTATTCCTTATCCTAAAGAGCCCTAAGTAACCTTACTTATACCTTACTTATCCCTTAAGGTGTGAAGCCTTTTTGGGATAATCTTGTCCCCTCTCCTAATAGAGAAGGGTTAAGTAGAATCACATTTTAGTATTTGGCCTATTCTAATGGCAGTTAACCCCTAGTGAATGATTTTAGTTTCAAGTTTGAAACTGAAATCTCCCTCAGATAATACAATCTTCTTACCCTTTCTAGAACACATTTTTTATAAGAATAAAATGTGAAAGGAAGAACAAAATAGAATTTTTTTGTGTTTACCTAGAAAAGACTTTTTTTCATATGATAGTGAAACTTGATCTTCTCTTATAGGACTTTTATTGCAGAAAGTTTAGATAGAGTTTTTAGCAAAAGTAAAAAACTTATGGCATAGAAAAAAGAGGGTTTATATAAGCCACCGCCTCTCATTCCTGCCGATAAATGAAAGATATGTGGCTCCATCCCATAACTCTAGGAAGGCTAAACACCTATTGCTTTAATTACACGTTGTTGAATGGTTTTTTCAAAGAGATTTGCGACAACCCCCCTAATAGCATTTGTAATCAATATAGGGAGCTACCAAATTTATAGGGATGACAAGACGAATCTCATCAATTGTCTCTCAAAAGGTTTTTTTTTTAAATCTTTTAACATGGAATGCATAAAGACTTGAGGGGGAATTGATGAATCAATATTTTTTATGCATTGTAAAAAAGCCTAAGCCCTTGTTTAAAAAGGTCCATTAATAAGGAGGTAACCCATTGACAGGTGAGTGAGGCTTGCGTCCATGCCAACATCCTTATGCTTGGCAGAATGCCAAGCCTAGATGACACAGGTTTGCTTATTTCCTGGCCCAACATACTTGGGCTCAACAATATGTTGAGCCCAAACAAACATGGGATTGGCAAGCTGTCAGACCTAACATCTTTGGGTCAACCACGAGCCGAGTCCAAGGGAATGTGGGTCTGGTGAGTTGTCAGGTCCAATATCCTTAATTTTAGCCACGTGATGAGTCCAATAAGATGTGGGTCTGACGAGCTACCAGACCCAACATACTTGGGTTCAACCACATGCTGAGCCCAAAAAGAACATGAGTCTGGCGAGCTAACAGATCTAACATCCTTGGGTTCAAACATGCGTTAAGCCTAAATAAATATGGGCTTGACGAGCTGCCAAACCCAATATTCTTGGGTTAGCCACGTGTTGAGTCCAAGTGGACGTGAGTCGAGCAAGCTGCTAGACGCATCGCCTATAGGCTTGGATACGCACCAAGCTAATCGGTCTAGAGGCCTTTATAGGCCCATGTTAGGTCCATAGGCTCCGTTTATTAACTCCTTAGACTTTTAACATGAAACGCTCATATTAAGGATTTTTGTCTTTCTACATTTATAGGTGTATAAAAATTCTCCCAAATGCTTACCATATTTCTATCTCAGTAATGATGTGTAAGGAATATCTGTTCCTTACTAATATTGTGTAATGAATATTTATCCCTCATTAATTTTATTAGGAGAAAATAATTTTTCATCCCTTCTACTCCATCGAAATGACAAGGTTTAGAGATTATAAATACCTCATGAACCATCTAGGTAAAAGGTTTACAATTTCTATTCTTTAAGTATTTGTATTTTTATTCTCAAAGTATTTACCATACAAAAACAAAAACAAACACACTAGTTGTTAGAATTTAAAGTTCATTCTCTCATTTATTACAATATTTTACTAAAAATCATTGACTTTATCATCAAATAACCCTTGAACTCCACCAAAAAAAATTATTTTATAGATGTGAAGTCTTTTACCACCACTATCTACTTCATGAGCTCTGGAAAAAAAAAATATTGACTTAAACGTGTAATTACTATTCAAGTATCAAATAACCTCATTTATAATCCTATTTGATTTTGAAGCATCATTATTTTCTATAAAAATAACTATTTTTCCTAATATTTGAATGTACCGTAGCAAGATAGTGAATGTGAATAAAGTTCATTCCGAGACACAAAAACTGGGCGTATCATATAATTCTTTTATCATTAAAAAGAAATAAAACAAGTTGTTAGTCTTCGGCCAGACGTAAGCTTATTTTAGAATGGCTCCAAATAAAGGAGCCCCCAATGGTGCTGTTAAACGCGCCACCGTATGTCATCTTCGCGTCAGCTGACGACCTGTAATCTTCATATCTAGCGCGCCACCGGTGTCTACGCATTCAGCCTTGACTCATGATCCCATGTGTTCAATTTCCATTAAGAAGGAAAAACAAAGAGGGAGAGGGAGAGGGAGAGGAAGAGACATAGACATGATGAAATTGCCAAGCGACTCCAAAAATGTTGACATTAACTACCCAAAGTCAACAGACAACATGGAAAATGTTGTTTCAAAACAAAAAA
>Ga0325411_1004810_pt1 | contig 15075 bp, 6 predicted proteins | sample PopdelMetagenome_13_FD_206181 | JGI IMG/M metagenome (GOLD analysis project Ga0325411, IMG submission 206181) | Populus deltoides microbial communities from Bellville, Georgia, United States - Xylem-PdIQD-R4 | ecosystem: Host-associated > Plants > Phyllosphere > Stem > Wood/Secondary xylem... | reverse complement strand
TTTTTTTTTGTATAAGATCAGTCAATACAAATCTAGGGGTTAAAATATAGTATGAATGTGCAACTATGCCAAGAATAGGATGCTCGGATTAATGTTGGGCTATTGGATGTGCCCATCATTTAGCATGGTCACTCTAATACATTAGCTCTCTGTGGTTTTGGTAGTGTTGAGATTGTTTACTATCTGTTTCTAGATTTAATTTGTGGCATTTGGCTATTTGACTTCTACTTGTTTTTGTTGTTTTTGTTCTTGAATTCATACATGTTTTTTAGATTTGTTGGAAGAGATTATTGAATAAGTTCTTTTTTCCTGATAATGATAGGATTAAAGTTTGTGTCAACCATTTGGATCCATTCATGGCCTAGCCAAGTTCTAAAAATGTTATTTGACTTTATTTGATTTAAAATCTTTGATAATATGGTTGATTTAGTTAAAACTTAAACTGACTTTTTATTTATTTTTTTAAAATAGCATTATTTTGACTTTTTAAAAAAGAAATTGAAGTAACATTATTTTGATCATTTTAATTGACCTATGTTAATTTATCTGACCTATGAATTGGATCATGTGTCTAATCAAGTATAATAACTTAATTTTTCAGGTGCATTTATCTTGAGATAGTCTTTCATGGATTAGATCGGTAAGAACAAAAGCCTCGAGTACTTTAGGGTGAGAAGATTTCAACTCAAACAGTTGGAGGAGTTTGTCATTGTGATTACCTATTGAATGGTTTTTTATGATATTTTTTTTATAAACTAGGGAAGTTTGGAATATGAAATCACCACAGAAAGCCATTAATTTATATTTATTTTGTGATACTGAGAATTGCATGATGTTTGAAGCTTTCATTTTAGGTCAAGGGTAGATGATAAGTGTGCAGATAGTGAAAAGAAGGTGAGTGAAAGGTGAAATTTTGGGTTGGAGAGTGAAGTTTGTCTCAATTATCATGTTTGATAGGGAAAGGATATTTATGTGCTAATAAGGAACAAATCAAATGTGGTTGATGTTACCTTGAACAGTTGGTAGGTCAGTCATTTTTGTTGATTTCACAAAAGGAATATTTTTTTAGTTTCTCAAACTCATAATCCATTAAATTCTTGACTTGAACTCAATCCATGAGCTTAACACCTAAAAGTTTTAAACATTGAATAATGAAATTAATTAATCCAATTCAAAAACAAAATTCTTTTAGAAAATCTAAATTAACAAAAAAAACTAAAAGCAAGACGACCTATGTTATTTTAAAATTGACTATAAAAATTTCATAAAAAACAAATAAAAAATAACATAATGGTAAAAGATAGAAAAAAAAGCTTTAAAAAAAGCAGAAAAACCACGGAAACCCGTGTCTGTGTCAATTTCATAAATCAGAGTCAATCTCTTAAACTTGTAAACCATTAAATTCTAGACTTGGACTTAACAAAAAAGATTAATACCCGTCTAATTAAATATTGGAGAATGAAATAAAAAAATTAATCTAAAAGAAACTTGCAAGGTTAAAAAAATACTATAATAATAAAAAAAGATTAGATCTGATAGGAAAAAAACAAAAGAATAATAAAATTGTCAAAAATAGTTTTTGCAAAAACCATCTAAAAATAACAATAAAAAAAACAAAAACCAAATTTGATAGGTGAAAATATCTATTGGGGGTGAAATTAAAAAAAATAATTTAATAAAGTATTCATATTAAAAAAAATTGCAATAAAGAGAACGATGGGTGAAATTGGAAAAACCCCTTAATTCCATAATTGATTTAAATATTAAAAATTGTAATGAAGAGAATAAGGATGAAATCTTAAGTATAATAAACCCTAGGAGTTGATTGTTTTTTTAAGGCCAACACAAAAATCAAGTAAGAGGGAATGAAAAAGAAAAAAACAGAAGGCTACACATGCCACTCCAGCCACCATCGAGCTAGATGTGTTGCTTATTTGTGGAGGAGACGCTGAGATGTTTGACCATCCCGCACCTAGGATAACCCCGCGTAAAGGAAGGTGGAATAAATGAAAACGCTTAAGGGTCAATGATGCGGATCAACCCATAAACACTAGCAAGGACCCATTATGATGCGAATCTCGTGATCACGTGGTCACGTAACCCACAATCAAGATTGAGATCTGATCCCAAAAAGCTGAAATAGGTTTGATAGGAGTGTCAAACAATGAAAACCTGTCCCAAGACACCAACACTATTGAAATGAAGTAGAATGACGCCATAAAATCAGTTAATTTTCGATAAGTCAGATTCAGTTTGTTCAAAAACTTTATGCAAGAATCACTCTCACACGTTAAAACTAAAAAAATTTGGAAGTAGTATTCACCAATGGCTCCTAATATTTAGTTTACATGTGTTTAAATAGTTTTTAAAAATTAATCATAATGGATCTACTCTTGTGGGCTGAATTGACCCACATCCAAAATTGACCTAAAAACTCTAAGCTGAAAAGCCCATAACCTGATTCAAAAAAGCCTTGGATTCTAACTCAAAATAAAGTTTTAATTAAGCCCAAACACGAAAGTAAATAATAAAAATAAATAATTTTTTATTAAATAGCACCAACCCTTATTTCTTTGTGCAGGTAGGATGAATAAGGAATCATTATAAGAAAAGGAATCTGGAACATTATTGAATCGTTTCCATCTTGAAAATTATGTTTCAGCTCATTAAAGATTCTTGTGGAACTAGAAAATTCTCAAAACAAGGTGTCACATCCTTAGGATCCTTACCAAATAGAAAGTCCACAGGTCAAAAGAAAGTAAATAACAAAATTCATATAGCATGTTCTGACCTATATCGCAAGTCCTTTCCGAACTCCGATTCACCTGAAAATTTACCCCAACATAGACAAATACCTTTGTAATCGTCTAGTAAAGTTTCAGCTCCAGCCAACAGGTATTTGGAGTTATGCTCAATAGCATAAAATTAAATGGTAGAAAGGTTTACGCCAAAATCCGAATATGACCTTGCTTGGGTCGTATCATAAGGCTAAACCGTATCATAATCTCCCTCTTTTTATATATATATATATATATATATATATATATATATATATATGCTACTGATATGATTAGAGACAGTAACAAGATGAAATATAACCTTTTCTTTCTTAGATGACGCGGACACAAAGAAAAAGAAAATGAACGACGCAAACATTAAAAAACTTAAAGGAACACTAAAAAAAATCCAATGCGGACCTCGTGATCACATGTTCACGCAACCCAAAATCAAGATTGAGATATGATCCCCGAAAGTCAAAATAGATCTGATAGGAGTGTGACACAATGAAAACATGCCCCATGGCACCAACATTATTGGAATGAAATAGAATGACATCACGAAGCCAGTTAATCTTTGATAAGTTAGATTCAGTTCGTTCAAGAACCTGAAGAATGCAAGAATCACTCTCACATGTTAAAACTGAAAAATTCAGAAATAATATTCATCAATGGCTCTCGAGGTTTAGGGTACATATGTTTTAAATAGTTTTTAAAAATTAACCGTAATGGATTTACCATCGTGGGCTAAACTGCCCCCCATACAAAACTGACCAAAAAACCCTAAACTAAAAAGCCCATAACCTGATCCAAACAATCCTTAGATCCTAGATCAAAACAAAGTTTTAATTAAGCCCAAACATGAAAGAAAATAATAACAATAACTAATTTGTCATTAAATACCACTAGCTTTTCTTTCCTTGTGTAGCTATGATGAATAAGGAATCCTTATAAGAAAAGGATTCTGGCACATTAACGAATCGTTGCCGCTCTTGGAAATTATGATTCAGCTCATTAAAGATTCTTTTGGAACTAGGAAATTCTCAAAACAAGCTGTCACATCCTTTCAAAAAAAATTCTTTTCAAATAGAAAGTCCACAGGTCAAAACGAAGTAAATAATAATATTCGTACAACTTGTTCTAACCTATATCGCAAGTCCTTTCTGAACTCCGATTCACCTGAAAATTTACCATAACATAAACAAATGCCTCTTGAATCAACGGTTGAATTTGAAGTTATGCTTAATAGCGTAAAACTGAACTAGAGAAAGTTTTACTCCAATATCTGAATTTGACCTGGCTTAGGTCATGTCACAAGGTTGAACCGTATCACATTACATGTTCCAAACGGGCCAATGACTCCGTCCAAGACAAAGGCATTTAATGCATTGGTTTTGAATGTTTCGACCAAGTCAGATTTGAAGGGTCTATTGGAGTATAAAGAGGAGGCCTAAGTACATCTTATCCATATGCAAGAGAGGCCCAATCCAACCTTATTTTGGCCATAAGGTTTCGACAACAAGGCTGCTAATTTTCCAACTCTTTGATGACGAGAAACATAGCAAAGAGAACAAAAGAATCTTAGTACAACTTGGAAACAACATAGCGACTATCTTTTCGTTTAGTTTCTAGGATTAATGGGCTGCCTAGAAGGCTATAACTAAGCCACGAATCAATTCTATAATATTTTTTTTTCCTTCTCTTCTTCTTATAATAGAATATGAATTTAAAATTATGGGTTTTATTTTATTTTGTTAGCTACGGCTCAAGACTTGTTCAGGCTTAATTAATACTTTGTTTTTAGTTAAGATTCAAGGCTTGTTTGAATCAGGTTATGGGCTTTTTAGTTTAAGATTTTTGGGTTAGTTTTGTAAGTGGGTCAATTCAGTCCACTAGGGTAGATCCATTAGGGTTATTTTTTCAAGAACTATTTAAACTCTTGTAACCTAAATTTCATTAGCCATTGACGAATAATACTTCTGAATTTTTTAGTTTTAACATGTGAGAGTGATTCTTGCATTCTTCAGTTCTTGAACAAACTAAATCTGACTTATCGAAGATTAACTAGCTTCTTGGGGTATTCTACTTCATTCTAATAGTGTTGGCGCCTTGGGGGCAGGTTTCCATTACGTCACACTCCTATCAGACCTATTTTAGTTTTCCAGGATCATATCTCAATCTTGATTGTGAGTTGTGTGACCACGTGATCATGAGGTTCGCATCGTTGATATCAGAGATAGGCTCAAAAACAAGGTCATATACTTTTTTTTTTGTTTTCATAGTGTTCCTTTAAGTTTTTTCAGTGTTTATGTCATTCATCTTCTTGTTGTTTGAGAGAGAAGTTAGATGAAATTTGAAAGTTGATTCAATTCTGCCGTAGAAATACAACTCTTAGTGAATCAGCAAACCATCTTAGAACCAATTGACACTTCATATTCTATCTATTGGGGGTAAGATTTAACCATATATTAAATTTGAGCTTATTTTGATATCGTTTAAAGGCACAAATAATTACAAAGCAAAATCCTTAATTATAAAAAAATAGACAATGAGGACTAAATCTTGCACTAAAAATAATTGAAAGAAACTAATCAGGGATTAAATTGAAAATAGAATAAATGAAGAAAAGGATAGAAAAAAGAGTAATGAAAAAAAATAAGGACCAAAATTTGAAAAAAAAATGAAATAAAATTATAAAGGACAAAACCAAAAAAATAAAATAAATGCAAAGGATAAAAATATGGCAATCAAAAGATTAAGAACTGGATTGGATATAGAAAACAAATTCAATTAAATGTAGAGAGAGATGAAATTGAAAAACATAAAGTTCAAAAAGCATTAAAATCAAAGCAAATAGAAATTAAAAGAACGAGGACATAACTCAAAACAAATACAAAATTGAGGACACAATTAAATTTAAAGGTCTAGCATGAAAACCAAGGCTGAGGAGAGAGAAATGAAATGCATGAGAAAAACTTCATCGTCGCCAAACCACCGCTCACCTTGACAAACGCACCACCTCAATAGCTGCGCCACATCCTTGTGCATCAGGTGAGATGGCAATCGGGTTTGTTTGGCCTTCGAAATTGTCCTCACACATCTCCAGAATAGCATAGAGGACTCTGACGCACTTACGTGTGCGTGGCACACATCTGTGTATTTTACTGATTTATTAATATTTTAATAAGGCTAATTACAAAAAAAAGGCCCAATGGCATACCATTATTAAAAAACAACCATAACACAGACAAAAATGCCCTTTCTGCAAGGTCTATTTTTTGAGTAGCCAAGGGTATAGATGTTATTTTACTGTGCAAATAAAAAGAAAAATATGAAAAAAAACTCTTAACAAATGAAGATTTTTTTTTTCAAATTTCAAGGCCAAAAGAGTATCTTTTTTGGGTACTTTTTAAGTTGAACGATAAAATTATCCATGATCAATCCATAAATGACATTTGAATCTCTTTGAAAAGATGATTTTACCCTAAATGTCAAGGCAATTGTTAAGAGCAATGAAGGGTAAAATCATCATTACACTGCTTGAATCCATTCTCCTCATATGCTACAAGAAAAGGCTAGGTCGTTTTAGTTTTTTTAATGGTTGTTACTATAGTTATAAAAACTGAAGCTAAAATATCGTAAAAGTCTACTTTGGACTAAGTTTTCACTTTGGAACTAAAATAACATGGTTTTAATAAATAAAAAATTGGGTGATATAGTCAACATATAACCCGAGTCTTAAATTAAATCTTATAATTATAATAACTATTGACCTAATCAACCTGTAACTTGAAGTTAGAGGTATTGCATGATTTATTATCTTGTTAATTTTATGCATGTTTTATGGCATATGTGAGTGATTAGCAAGGGAGGATTAATCTATATGCTTTCATGGCTTTTTTTTTTAATCTATGATTAGTTAGGTAGATTATCTCAATTTTTAAAAAAGCTTGGAATGGTATTGTTTTAAAAAATAATAATTTTTTTAAAAGGTCAACAGTTCATTAAATTGACCGGTTCATAGATCAACATAAATTTTTTATCAGATCAAATCACTTCATTTTTTTTTAGTGATATGTTCATGGTAGGTCTAGGTTGACTTGCTGGTTAGTACGGTTTCATAACAGTGATTAGCAAGGAAATTTTAATCTAAGCTCTCCTTTTGTTTCCTAAGGGTAAAATATTGCTTTGCACACACGATATTTGAATGGCTCCTGCTTTCTTTAATACATAAACCTGTTTGTAATTAAAGCACTCATGTTCCTGAACATCCCTTTTTTTCTCTAGGGGGATGCTAATAGTGCATTGAATTCGCTCCGGCAGAAGAAGAGGATGCTGATAGTGCATTGCTTGGGATCAAGAGGTTTGCTCCCTCTGTGGTCTCAAGTTCAAGCCCTGTGGTTGCTCATATGATGGCCACTGGAGGCTTACATGGTCATTAACTTCAGGGCCCGTGGGATTAATCGAGGTACGCGCAAGCTGGCCTGGACTCCCACGTTAAACTAAAAAAAAGAATGGGATGGTTGATTCCTTTATTTGCTAATTGATGCGAACCTCATGATCACGTGGTAACGCAACCCACACGCAAAGACATCAATTCCCAGAAAGCCAAGTAAATCAAATTTTTCTTATTTTCCTAATGCTACAAGGATAAAAATTCAACAATTTATTCTCCTAATTAAGTAAGGAAGTTCGCCATATCTTATTCCTAAAGAGGGGAAGATTATTTAATTCTTTTCCTAACTTAGGAAGGAAAGTAATTAAATCAGCAACAAAGGAGGAAATTTATTTTCTTAGTTGTCCAAGTTAAACAAGGAAATCCAAGCTAATCAAGGATATCAAGGGGGCAGCAAAGCAAATTTTCCAAATCATATTTTTCCTAGTTTATTTAAGACTTCTTAAGGGTGATAAATCTAATTCTAGCATATTTAGGATGATAATTTTCAGATTTTTATGATTTTCTTCTAAGTCTTTGGGATATTATTACTTATTTGGGTCAATTGTAAGTGGGCTTAATATAAGTCCACCTAAAGGGGGGTCAATTAGGGTTTATTTAAGTCTAGAGTTAGTATAAATAAAGGCATAACCAGACATGTAAGTTAGACAATTCAGATTAATAAAACTTCTTGTTTGCCACACTTTGTGTGTGTGTGTGTGTGTGTTGGTGAGATAATCTCCCTTCCATGGTTCTTTAAAGAGCTAGCCAAATAGGAAGTCCACGTGATGTGGACCAGCCAAGAACACCAGCAAGGACCCAGTACATGTTCTAAATGGTCCAATGACTCGGTCTAAGATAAAGGCATTGAATGCATTGGTTTTGAAGGTTTCAACCATGTCAAAATTGAAAAGTTCATTGGAGTATCAAGAGGAGGCCCTAGTACATCTTATCCATGTTCAAGAGGGGCCCAATACAATCTTATTTGGGCCATGAGGTGAGGACAACAAAGGAAATAAAAGAATCCTACTACAACTTGGAAACAACATGAGGTGACTACCTTGAATTAATGGGCTGCATGGAAAGCTATAAATAAGCCTTGAATTAGTTCTGAAGTATTTTACTTCCTTCTCTTCTTCTCATGGCATAACATGAATTTAATATTAGAGGATTTATTTTATTTTGTTAGCTACAGCCCAAGACTTGTTTGGCTTAATTAATACTTTTTTTCAGCTAGGATCCAAGGCTTGTTTGGATCAGGTTATGGGCTTTTTAGTTTAAGGTTTTTGGATCAGTTTTGTTAGTGGGCCAAATCAGTCCAAAAGAATAAATCCATTACAGTTATTTTTTCAAGAATTATTTAAATTCATGTAACCTAAATTTTGATAGCCATTGATGAAAAATACTTCAGAATTTTTTAGTTTTAACATGTGAGAGTGATTCTTGCATTCTTCAGTTCGCGAACGAACTAAATCTGACTTATCGAAGATTAACTAGCTTCATCGCCTCATTTGACGTCATTCTAATAGTGTTGGTGCCTTGGGGAAGGTTTCCATTGTGTCACACTCCTATCAGACCTATTTCGGCTTTCCAGGATCATATCTCAATCTAGATTGTGGGTCATATCCTTTTGTTTTTTTTCTAAGAGTTCTTTTATGAAAATATATTTCATCTTGTTACTGTCTTTAATCATATCAGTAGCATAAAAAAAGGGATTAGATGAAATTTGAAGGCTGATTCAATTATGTCACAGAAATACAACTCTTAGTGAACCATAAGCAAACCACCTTAGAACCATTTGAAAATTCACATTTTTCCACCATGTATTAAATATGAGCTTATTTTGATATTGTTTGCATTTTATTTCAAGATTTAATTTTGCCACAGAAACACAACTCTTAGTGAACCATAAGAGCGAGGATCGTTTTGATGTGCTGATTTCAAAAATAATTTTTTTAAAATAAAAAACATCATTTTGATGCATTTTTAAGCTAAAAGCACTTTGAACCGCAGCCACACTCCCAAACAGGCTAACTATGAAACATAAACGAACCACCTCAAAATCAATTGAAACTTCATATTCTATCATCTTAAGGGTGAGATAACACCATATGTTAAACTTGGGCTAATGTTGATATTATTTGAAAGTAATTAAATCAGCAACAAAGGAGGAATTTTGTTTTCTTATTTGTCCAAGTTAAACAAGGAAATCCAAGCTAATCAAGGACATCAAGAGGGGGGCAGCAACACAAAGTTTTCAAATCAGATTTTTCCTAGTTTATTTAAGACTTCTTAAGGGTGACAAATCTGATTCTAGCATATTTAGCACGATAATTTTTGGATTTTTATTATTTTTATTATTTTCTTCTTATTTTTTGGGTTATTATTACTTATTTAGGTCAATTATAAGTGGGCTTCATATAAGTCCACCTAAGGGGGGTCCATTAGGGTTTCTTTAAGTCTAGAGTAAGTATAAATAAAGGCGTAACCAAACATGTAAGGTTACACAATTTTTAGATCAATAAATTTCTTTGCTGCGCTTATTGTGTGTTGGTGGGATAATCTCCCTTCCTTGGTTCTCTAAAGAACTGAAAACAACTGTTTTCGTGGCGTCATCCTTATACTTCCCGTTCGCGAATCAATATTCGTTGGGTGGGGGGTCTCCGTTTCCAATAGTGTTGGTGCCTAGGTACAAGTTATCTTTGTGTCACACTCCTATCAAACCTGATTTACTTGGCTTTCCGGGAGTTGGTGTCTTGCGTGTGGGTTGCGTGACCATGTGATCACGAGGTTCGCATCAAGGTCATTCAAATATCATTTGGTCTAGGTTTCAATTCTAGTACATAAAAATTGAGTAACAGGTCAGATTTGCGTCATGCTCCAAAACGTGATTCTTATTGCTTATTTTCGTGCAAATCCTTTTTTATATTATAATTAGGTTATTTAGGAGTCAAGTAATTGTTCTCACTAATTTTTACCTTTTGTTTTATTTCGCGTCTTTGTTTCATCCATAATTCGTACGAATTTGCATTGCTACTCGTGAAATCATAACTGTAGTTTTGTTTTGATTTGTTTTCAGAATATTTTTGATTCTTGAGTCTGAAAATTATAATTGGATTACGTTGCAAAGGCTACTAACTTTGATTTATTGATTTTAGTTCATAAGAACTAAAAGAAAGCAAATTGTGAGGTAAAAGGCGTAGTGACAATATATTTTGTGCTACTAAGTAAATTTTGTAGATTCAAAGAATATTTGAAAATAATGAATTAGGGATACAAAATGCTGACGTCGCTTTTCAATTGCGAGCCATAAGCCAGCAACTCAAGCTCTTGTCTAGGACGTACAAGGATCTGAAATATGAGGTAAATTTGATAAAGCAACATAATAGCTAGGCTAATCGCCGAGGTAATACAGTCTAAATGGTCGTGCAAAATGTAAGGTCTGAGTTTAAAGAGTTTGTTGTAGAAAACACAGAATCGGGTGAAGATGATTATGATTTTGCAACTGTTGGCCAAGGAATCAGGTCTGGAATAGGGCTGCCACATTTTCGTTCATGTATGTTCTTCTAAACACCATGAATACTAGATCGCTAGGCTTTGAATATGTGAAGACATTGTATGTTGATGATTCTGACTTTGCCGAGATATATAATGCATGTGGACATTCAACTTTTGGTTACTTTTTCAAAGAGATAGATTATGTGTTCTTGCTAGTTCATTGCATGAATTGCTTGTTCGGGAAGCGTATAGAGGTGGTTTAATGGGTCATTTTGGGGTTGCAAAAACTTTGAATGTATTGCATAAATATTTTTGTTGGCCAAAGATGAAAAGGGATGTGCAACGAATTGTGAACAAAAAGCATTGCTTGTAGAAAGGCAAAATAGAGAGTACAACTACATGGCCTGTATACACCATTGCTTGTGCCTACTTCATTGGGTAGATATCTTCATGAATTTTGTTTTAGGTTTACCTAGGTCAAAAATAGATAAAGACTCTATTTTTGTTGTGGTTGATAGGTTTTTTAAGATGATACATTTCATTGCTTGCCATAAGACTAATGATGCATTCTTCAATTCTTGAATGAACTGAATCAGACTTATTAAAGATTACCATATGATCATGAGATTCACATCATATTGGGATATAATTGATTGAAATTGAAGGTGAAATTAAAGAAAATTGAAAGTTTAATGGTCAATTAAGGGTCAAAATGCATAAGCTCAAGTACAAGGGCTAATGTGAAAAAGGCACTTGAATTCGAGGCTGGCGTTGAAGTTCAACTTGGGCAAAATTGCATAAAACTGAAAGAAATTAGAACTCTAAATTAGGGTCAATTAGGGGTGCAATTGAAATAAATTAAAAGATGAAGGATCAAATTGAACTTTGATAAAAACTCTAAATTAAAACCCTAAAAAGTCCAAAACGAAGCCATTTTGAACAATAAAAAAAAGTCTAAAAAGTCATTGTTCATCTTTTTCTTTGTTTCCAGCCCGAAAGACTGCTTGGAGAGCTACTTTTTAGGTGCATTTAATGGTTCATCTCTCTACCAAATTTGACAAAACTTGCACGAAACAGATAGCCACTTGACCATACCCCGATGTGGTCATTTTTGGCTGATTGACACCACAATGACCTCGGCACCTCTCCAAAGTGGCCAAATTAGGCAGCCTTGAGTTGTCAAAATATTGCAGCCAATGATAGCCATTTTGAGGCAACATTTGAAATCCTTTCCAACTGAATTAAGGGCCAAGATTTGTCCCCAAAAGAGACAAAATGTCCCTCTTTCACCCCCTATTAACACACTACCAGTAATTCAACAAATACATACAGAATTACAGACGGTTTTTTTTCATTGGTATTTTACAGTGATATTTACCAAAATAATGTTTTCAATCGTTAAAACCATCGGTATGTACTGATGAAAACAATCCATCAGTATATACTGAGGGAATACCAGATGGAAAATAAAGAATAAACAAAACAAGTTGTGCGATTACATGTAAGTGTTTGTGGAAAACAATTGGAATACGTGTCAAAAACACCAAAAGAATTTCCAATGGAAAGACATATGGAATAATTGTGTCTGTAATTTCATCGATAATATTTAATATATGACCAAGCACCTCCCCTCCCCTATTTCTCCTTCTTCTTCCCCCTGCATCCCCCCAACATTAAGAACCAACCTCCCCCAAACATCATCCTTCATCTCAACACAAACTTTTCTAGTCTTAACATTCGTGTTTTGATTTATTACGGATTTTTAATTTTTACTAAGTAAATCTATATTTTTTCATTTTAATACAATTTTAAAATGTCATTTTTATTATTGAAATTTTTTTAGTATATGTATTTTATTTGGGTGTTTACTTGTTTTATTGTTTTTTCTTAAACATGCAGTATGGATTTATAATTTTGTAGTTGTTTGTTTTTTATTTTGTAAAATTTTATTTGTTTGTAAATTGTTGAAACTTATGTTGAATTACCGACTTAGTTTTGTGATGAAATAAATAATGGCTTGTTTAACGGTTTTGTTTTAATTTTTACCAATTTTATTGTCGATTTGTAATTTCTGTAAGTTAATGCGTATAAATTTATATGTACATAAATAATTGATAATGAATGTTTAAGAGAAGTTTGACACTAAGTTGGATAATCTTGAGTTAAAGCAATATTTCGGTAAATTTGTTTACTTAACGTAGTTAATTAATACATGTCATCATTATTTTACAGAGGTTTGATAGAAGTCATGAATGATCATTCAAGGATGTATCGAGATTCACTCAAAGAATTGCAGAGGATGGATTATTGTAATGGGGTTCATGGATTAATTTCACAACATCTATTCTGAGAAATATTAGTGAAGGCAATATTAGATGTCCATGCAGGAGGTGTAAAAATAAAAAGTTTCTTCATCTAGATGTTATAATGACACATCTTCTACACATGGAGAACTATTTGTTCGTAACGAGAGCACGATAGAAAGCAGGGTTAACTTCTAATGCTAGCAACGTTCATGGAGCTGTAAATGACAATAGTAATCCTCGAGTGAAACCAACCCTAATGGACCTTTATGTGGACTTATATGATGAAACCCAAACATAATGATATTGGAATGAACTAAAATTTAATATGAAGTATCATGATACCTAAGAAACTATGGATATCAATTTATAGGTTGTTCTTTTATGCCTAGTGATCAAAACCTATGTATGATCAGTTTATGATAAAATTAAACCCCGAACTGAAAACTTCAAGCAAAAGATGTTAACATAAAACCAAATTTAATATGTAGAACAATTTCACCCCCAATAAGTAGTATGTAAAATTGAAATTAATTCAGAGATGTTTTGCCTAGGGTTCTTTAAGAGTTGTGTTTTGTGACACAATTGCAACAAGCTTTGAATAACATCTTATTTTTTTTTACTTTTATGCTACTGATATATTTATAGATAGTAACAAAACAAAATATTAATTTTTTTACTAGTATGCCACAAACACAAAGAAGACTAAGACAAACACTGAAAAAACTTAACGAACACTAGGAAAACAAAAATTTCAGAAGGATAAAAGCCCGAGAATTCATGCTCATAAAGCCTTGCTCTAATACCAACTCATGTGAACCTTGTATGCAACCCACAATCAAAATTGAGATATGATCACAGAAAACCGAAAAAAGTCTGACATGAGTGTGACACAATAAAAATTTGTCCCAAAACACTATCACTATTGGAATGAAATTTAATGACACCTCGAAGCCAATTAATCTTTATTTAGTTAGATTCGGTTTGTTCAAGAACTAAAGAATACAAGAATCTCTCTCACATGTTAAACTGAAAAGTTTAAGTGTATTATTTATCAAACATGTCGAAATTTAGGCTTTACAAGTGTTTAACTAGTTTTGAGAAATTAACTGATGCGAACCTTATGATCATGTGGTCACGCAACCCACAATCAAGATTAGGATTTGATCCCAGAAGATAAAAGAGGTTTGGTAGGAGTGTGACACAATAAAAACTTGTCCCAAGACACCAACACTATTAGAATGAATACAAGAATTTCTCTCTCATGTTATAATTAAAAAGTTCATAAGTATTATTCATTAAATGTGCCAAAATTTAGGCTTACATGTGTTTAAATAGTTTTGAAAAATTAACCCTAACGAATCTACCCTTATGGGCTAAAGTGACCCATTTACAAAAATTAACCCAAAACCTTTACTAGTAAGCTCAAACCTTGATCCAAATAAGCCTACGATCCTAGCTGAAAACAAAGTATTAAGCTTATACAAGCCTTGAGATGTATCTAACAAAATAAAAATAAATCCCATAAGTCTAAGTCCTATTCTGCCGTGAGAAGAGAAGAAGGAAAAAAAAACATTGCAGGTCTGATACATGACTTATTTATATCTATAATGCTGCCTAATAATTCTATGAACTAAAAGAGAAGTTGCCACCCCTTTGGTTTCCAAGTTAGAATATGAAGACTGATCTTAGCCTTGTATTTATCCTTCTTTTGGAAGGAAAACGATGCTGCCTTTAATGCTTCTTTTTGCCACCACATGTGTTTCTTTTCAATACTAGGAAACACAATTAAATTGTTGAATTATTCTCCTTGCATAACACGGAAATTATAACACAACATGTTTTCTAAGTCAGCTTGGATTCCTTTATTTTCTTTGTTGTATTTTCTCCTCACTTGACAAGGAAATTATTAATGTTCCCATATATAATAAAAAATCCAAAACTACTAAGGAATTCACAGAACACATGAAAATTATTTAAAAAATAATATTTAAATGAAATTATTAATGTTCCCATATATAATAGGAAATCCAAAACTAGTAAGGAATTCACAAAACACATG
>Ga0325411_1004808_pt1 | contig 15080 bp, 10 predicted proteins | sample PopdelMetagenome_13_FD_206181 | JGI IMG/M metagenome (GOLD analysis project Ga0325411, IMG submission 206181) | Populus deltoides microbial communities from Bellville, Georgia, United States - Xylem-PdIQD-R4 | ecosystem: Host-associated > Plants > Phyllosphere > Stem > Wood/Secondary xylem... | reverse complement strand
TGGATTTGTCAAAGCTTTCTTTTTATTACGCGTGTACTTATCTCCAACTCCGATATAGGAAAGAGATGGAAGATAGTTTAACATAACCAGCACAAAATGGGAGAAGATGAGCTGTCTAAGACTCCTCAAAGCAAGGAATTCTGAACTAGGACTACTAGCAGCGTTCTAGGTGAATGGAGTAGCCAGAAGAGAAGACAACAATCATGCAAGCAAGAAAGAAGACAGGACAGACAGACTTGATCGATCAAGTAAGAAAACTGAATGCATGAGTTCTACCCTTTTCTGATGGAATCCGGGATCAAAGGAGATGAGGGCAAGGAGGGAACTCTACACGGGGTTACTCCTTCTTGGAGCTTTGACTAGCAGTCATGGTAGACGAGAAGAGCGGAACTGACCTACTTCAACAGCAAAATGAAACGACAGAACAAGTCTCATTAACAGTCAAGCTTAACCCTTGGGGTTAGTGTTTTGTGATTTATATACCTATGAATGTTGCGCTAGTACTGATCCTTTGAACAGCCATGGTTTAATTTGTTCCCACTCACATTTCAACTACATGAGACTTGGGAGTTCCCACAGCTACAGCAAACTTGTCAGTTGAAGCAACTTCAATTGCAAGAAAGTATGAGCCGAAACCCTTCTATGGTATTTCATCCTGATCTACAGTACGTCACTCGATCGACTAATTAATTCCATTGACTAAAAATATATAATTCACGTGAATTACTTTAATTATATGCTTTGCCTCAGGAAGCCACTCATCCATTTCTCGAACTATCGCAAGTCAACATCTAAGCGAGTCTATCCATTTATAACTGATAAGATTAGGTATCTTTTGCTTCAAAGCAATCCCCAGTACCAAACTAATCCTATCCAGTCCACCTTAACCTAGATAATTGGTTATTAGAAAAACTGGGGCAAATATCCAAATCCCCCCCCCCCCAAAAAAAAAATAAATAAAAATAGCAAAGCCAAAGAGCGAGGAAAATCAATTTAACCATTATATATAAAAAAAAACGAAAAATAAGAAACAAAAGAAGGTCGATTTGGTAACCATACCTTACTGATTCAAGGATTTTTATCCATGACGGTTTGAAGCCCATATCCTGTGATCTCGAAACAGTTTAAAAGAGGCAAAGTTCTCAGTTTTCCATTCGCCTTCCAAGTGATTTGCACCAGAATCTCATCATACAATCTCGAGTTCAAAGGCTTTTCAATAATGATATCCCGCCATGATAATACATCTTTGTTCACGGCATCTCTGAGCAGCATGCAAGCTTCACTCATGAAGCTCAGGTACATCGAGGTACGCAAAGACAAGAAATAGAACCTCATGGGGTGCCCCCCCTGGTTCCATTTTTTGGTTTTATATCTATTTTTGGAACTAAGACCAGAAACAAAAGCAGAAAGAATTTGCTGAGTCTGCCCAAAGTATTCTGTGCTTTCATGCATTTCTCTCTCTACAGAAAGTAAAAATCCCCATGTTCCCAATCAAGCTAAAATATTAGTAACTGAGTTTGAATTTTAATTTTGTTGATATAAATATAAGAAAGTTCAAGAAAAGAGGTGTGAAAGGATTGCACAGCAAGACAAGACAAAATAATTGAGTAACCGAGGTTATACATGTTGAGCAACGTGGACCGTACACCTGTGAATGGAACTTCCAAGTCATTTGACAAAGACTGCCTACAGCTTTTCATTTCTTGCTTGCTGAGCAAATGAACGCAAGACTCCAAATTATCGCAGGTCCACCTTTGCAAGATAACAAAGGCAACGCTTGCAGTTGCAGTGATCCTTGGCATTATCATTTATCAAAACCTGAGCTTGTGATATTGTGCCAGTGAAATTGCTAGTGAGAGGATCAAGTGACCAAAAAAAAAAAAGCTATTTGTGTCACCGAGTTGCAGATAGCATAGTGAGGTTAATTGTACTAATTCATAGTAAATGTCTAAAGCGTGAAAAACGAAATCCTTGACAAATAAACCAAAGATATTAAGCTTCCTGCCTGGTTTAATTAATTTGAAATGTAAAGAAAATAATGCAGCAACAAAATGGTAAAAGAGTAGCGATCTCTTATGCTCTTAGGATGAGGAGAGAGTGTTGTACAGCTGAAAAGTAAAAAAATTAAAAAAGATTGTCGGATTACAGTCTAATCATACATAAAAACGGGCCAATGAAACGTATGATAGCTGTCGAGTTGCGACAGCATGGAATAACCACATAGAAAAGCAAGGAACTCAAAATTTATAAACTGTCAGCGTTCTAAAGGTTCGACAGCAGTCCTAAAGAGAAGGATGTAAACCTTGTCGATCGAAAAATACAAGAAGCCTCCTGTGGAATGAGTAACATATGAACCAAAGCTAGTACCAACAATGCAGTGCCAGGCTGGACCATATGCAGCATCAAATTCCTGCCAAACCATTAAAAACTGGGAACTGTTAGATTGTTAATGTTAAATGGCACTTCCAACAACAAATTCCATAAATTCCTGCTTAGATGATCAACATAATCTCTTAGGCAACAGGAGGATAGAGGACAAGCAGAAATTTGTCCATCTCTGTTTTTAGTACTCAAACATCAATACAATTACTGCTTCAATCGGTCTTCTTTAAAACATGCAACAAAATAATAATAGATGGTTACAGAACAACCCCAAAGGTATGGGGCCAATTTGCTCTACCAAGTTGAAGTTTGACAAGTGTCATTTCCCACTCCCAGCTTCCATGGTATCTCTACAAAACTCGATGCAGAGTAACATATGCTCGCACATGCTGCTGTTATGTTCCACTAGCAATAATTAGTCAAGAAAATTGGTTTTGGCTTACAATGATCAAGTCAATTAACTGCTTGACTAGATGTAAGAGAGATAGAGATAGCGTTTCCATGTGTAAAGGACTATCATGAATCACAGAAGCTGGGTATTCATCAAACCGGAAACAATACCATATTTCAAAGATGATGGAAACAGCCCATTTCTCTTTTGTTGTGTTCCCACGTTCCAGGTTGTGTAACTTTTTCTCTCTCCCCATTTTCCCGCTTCTAGTTTTCATTTTATTTATCAAACAAAGGTTCTCTTAAAACAATCTAACAGTAGGTAATTTCAATGTTTGATGAAGATAATGGTTGCATACATGAGAAAGTTCTGACGGGGAAAAAAGGAAAATGCAAGAGACTGGGAAAGGAGTAAATCCAGAGAAATCCACCGCTGGATGCTTTTTCCATGAAGTTTCTTTTAACACACAGAAACCTGGAAACGAACGAACAGGTATAGACAACTGTATCCCCAAGAAACGCAACTGACAAAGTTCTCATTTGAACCATAGAACATCTGGCTAGCAAGGGCTGCCTAATGCCAACATCAGCTGAAAGAGCAGTAAGCTAATTGTTTACTTGATGGTACGCTATGGGGTGTTGTAATATGCTTAGGCCAGTCGAGTCCATATTCTTGACATTTCAACATTTACAGGTTTTATTTTGCTGCCTATGGAATTCATATCTTTTGCTCCTATTTTTTCATGCAGTGAGACAGTAATAACCATAGCTCCGCCACAAATGAAGCAATTTAACAAATATAGGTTACCTCTACTACAAGCTGTAGAGTTTGCGGAATTTCCAAGATCACTGTTAGCTTAAGGCTTAGCATGCAATCACGGAAGAAAGAACACCCAATTTCCACAATTCAAGTGCCATTCACAATGTAGAGAGCCTTTACAAAGAGATAGAAGGTGTGTTTTTTTTCTGTTAGTTTTTCCTATTCAAAAACTAGTAAGATTCTACACTAGTCGCAGCTTTACAACTCAGCATTGCTGAGTTGCAAAGCCCGACCAATTGAATGGTTACATGCAAGAGTACAAAAACTACATTGGAAGAGTGGTTACAATAGATTTAAGTTAAAATGCCATTTTCTTTAATTCTAACAAATAAACCCATGTTCTCTTACAGATACATAATTGTTTTTCGGTGTTGCAACATGACTGGTTGGCTTTCTAACTCAATCATGCTGAGTTGGTAAGCCGCGACCAGTGTAGAACTCAAGAAACTAACCTGTATATAAAACTGCTTCAAGATAGTTTTTAAGGGAGTTGAAACTCCTTTCTTAAGTGGAAATGGACTTGGGATTATCCATCATGGGTTTCCATTCCTAATTTAAACCCAACAATTCTGGTGCATTGGAGCTGTGAGAATGCTAGCTTTGCTGTTACAATGTGAACAAATTCTAAGAACTCATTAGCAGTTTAAAGGATTTAGATACCCAATATATAGAATGTCTAAACACCAAGCAATCCAGTTGGTCATTTTGTCAAGTTTTCTGGGGTCATAAGGGTAATAAGTCCTGCGCTTGTTAACAGGTTGGATACCATTTACCATTCTAAACACGACCTAAATGAAAACCTTCCCAGATACTTCTAATTTTCTCATACATTTAGTTACATGCGTCTAGAAAATAGTTTCCCTATAATTCCAAAGTCTCAACTCTACACTCAATAAAAAGGGAAACAAAGAAGTTAAATTCGCCCTCCAACTGGAATAAATCATTGCAGGGAAGTCGATGGAAAACACATTCAGATACATGTAATGCTCTTCCCTCTGCACATATGCAAATGCACTTACCAATTCCGACAAGCCATTCAGAGTGGCAATCAACCAAAAGAGAATCTAAAACAAGACCATAATTCAACCATCAATAATAAATAAATTGCTGCTTCTGATTAGTTACGAGACATGTTACGTTTATGTCTCAATTAGACTAATTACAAACCTAAGTATTATAAATATCAACTCAATACCTACTATTGCAGAATTTCACTTTCTTTATCTAAGACATTAATTCCTACAATAGAAGGCAAGCAGAGCACGCGGAAGAACCAATTGGTCCAGACCGAGCTGGCAATCAAGAATAAAAATAAAGCCAATGAATTTCACTTTAGAAGTTAACAGCACAAATGATCAATAGGACCACCTGTACTTGCAGTTTCTGTACACACACTACTGACAAGATTCAAAATCGGTTTGGCTGTTTCATAATGGAAGCAGAAAAAATCTAACGCAACGGCAAGATTGGACCACATGAAAAACACTTTCTTCTTCACAAAAAAGGATTTCAACTTTAATCATCAGGATAAACCATGAATAAGTAGACCCCAAAAGAAGGATTAGAGCCCAGCAGCATAAAAAGGACATCGCCATGCTCACTTACAGTAATGACACATTCGAACAGGACCACCTGTACTCAAAATTTACCAAGTACCCATTCATTTAAACTAAACACCCCATTAAAAATCCCAACAAACCGATTTAGCCTCGTGCTTAAGCACGTTTGAAGTTCAAGTTAAATACTCAAGAGTCAACAGGATTGCCTCCATGCATAATTTAACCCATTACTATAAATACTCCAACAAAGAAGAATGAAAGACAATTAACAGATTCTGAGCTTGAAGAGTAAACAAAGATCGAAACCCAGAAAAGAAGGGAACTTGCTTAGTTTCTAACCTTTTTAAGGGCAAGAGCAAGGCGTTTGCTGTCAAGCTTTCCAGGCATGGAGTCAAGCTGGTCACGAGCACACCTAAAAGCGCGGTCTTGCAAAACAATGGGCATATCAGCAGCTCTAACACGGACACTGAGTTTGCTGGGCTGCTCTTGATGTTCTTTGGCCTTCCTTTTCTCTATCAAACCACTCAAGAACTTGCTCCTTCTCTCTAGTTCCAGCTCTGCTCCTTCCATCCACTTCGGTTGATTCTTGATTTCTTGTTTATTCACTCATCACTTAATTAAAAACGAGGATAAAACTGATTGTATCAGCAGTTACTGTAAGAGCGTACTAAGTGTTTGAAGAAAAGACTGACAGGGTGGGGTAAAAAATAAAGGTCGCAAAAGAGAAGATGTTAGAAGAATAAATGGAGGGAGAGAGGGAGAGAGAGCAAGGTTGTTGGTTCGAGGGGTTTCTTTTTATTTCTTTTCGTTTTTGGAGCTTTCTTGGTGCGTTTTTGAGTATCGACAAGGTCAGGCTATTGTTGGGGTAGGCGTAGAGGGGACAAAACCAGTATATTGTAATCGTCTTAGGAAATATTTTTACTCTTGATTTAGCGGAAAGTTTGCAGCTTACCTCCACACAAAACTGTGCTCTCTTGTATGGAGTGGCATAAGACCAGACCTGATTGATATGTGATACTATAGAGATTGGAGATGGTGGCTTGTGGAAAAAATGTAGGCTCAACTTTTGAGGTTAATAGGATTTAAATAGTGTTGATCTTATTCTTCCCAGATCATTTCTTGTATTGAGAAAAAGCAGCTTTGCTCTTAGGATTTATACCGCGAAACCGTTTACAACATTTGACCAGTTGTGTTATAGGCTTATAGCTATCAATACTCGGATTAGCTCAATTGCTTCATCTAGTTCTAATAATAATATGAACGGCTTCCTATACCAGAATTGATCAGACTTTTGCTCTCTGTGAGATTCTCCTGTCATGTCTTCGACTAAAATGCATTTTGCATAGATTAGCCGTTGTAAAAACTAAGAGCAAAATTTATCTTGGTTTACACTGAGGCAAAAAAAGAAATATAAAACTCGATGCAGGCATTGTAGAATTTTCCTCTTGGTAAATCAACATGAGGGCAATGGGGAATTAGGCATTGCAGAAGGTTTTCATTTTTATCATGAGGTGCAGAGGAAGTTGACTCTTGACTAACTACACCAATCCCAGTCTTAATTAGTTTTGTAGCTGGATAGGTCCAGTACCACAGAAACTTTACCTTCCCTTGAAGCTCGGTGCCAGGCAGCTTCTGCAACATAAGGAAGAGAGATGGAACCTCTAAAGCAAAATTCCCCTAACATTCCTTCCTAAAGATGGGATGGGACCTCCGAACTGTGCTTACACTTGATAGACAAACAAACGGCAATTGCGGGATTTAAAAAGGAAACACGTGGGTCCTCGTAAACTCCGATACTTTCAAAGTTGACGGGTCTGATCTAAGCTGGACTTGTTGGTTTCTGCGAGGCGGAAGCGGGGTCGCCAGGTCTAACGACCAGTCAAGGAGTTCTTTTCTTACAAATGGGCAGCCCGGAACCTCATGGTTGTGGGCGAACAGGATACCAGTTCTCCTTGGGTCCAAATTTTCTAGCTCATAAGTTGCACTTCACGTGATTCCGTAAAAATATTTTATTTTTTTCTCTAGAACAAGCCAGGGGCGTGCACGGGGTCGGGTTAGATTGGGTTGGACCAGAATACACTAATGTCTCGGATCACTTTGGTGACTCTAATCTTGGGTAGATTAATATCTTTTGAACTGGTTGAATATATTTAGTTGTTCATATGGGCTCGTTTAATATGAAAAACCTTTGTGTTTGCTTCATTTGTACATGCTTGTTTTCGGTCGATGGAATCAACTCTCCGACCTTTCTGTCTCATGGGCTTCACTTTAATAACACGAGTGACTTGGTATCACTACAAACAGGGATGAATTTATGATCCTGGTTTTGAAATGGCCTAGGAGCCATGGAGAATTTTTGGTACAGTCGTTGTATCGGTATATTATCCATTTAATTCTCGACGATTTGTGGATTTTATACTATTTGTGGGAGATCCATCGTTTCGATAAATATCAAGACCTGAAAGGAAAACGGATTTCCTGAAGTTTTTTGGCAAGGAAGAGGTGTTCTTGACAGGGAAAGGAAGCACATATGCCATGAAAGCTGGATTTACAGGTGCATGTGGGCGTTGCTATTTTTGTTTTAACACAGCACGGAAGAAGTTCGAGGATGTTTTCAATGTGGATAGGGCGAGGACCTAAAAATACCCCAAGTCACCATATTATAAAAGAAAAGCCCACATAGTTTCATGAAACGGACAAGACCAGGGTAAAATACTGGACAAGTAAATTAAATTCGTCTATGCATCAACTGAAGATCACAAATATGCCACCTGGCAGAGGACAGCTTACTGGGTTTTATTCCATATACCTGGGAGTATCATTTTTATACTACACCAAGCCTACAACACTGTCAAGTAGTTTATTAAACAGCTACAGGGGATCATACGACGTGGAACTGATGATAACGCATCGCATTGTTTTGCACAACCAGATCTGGGGGCACCCTTATCGGCTCATGCCCCCTTCAACCACTGGCGGCACTGAAGCCATCTCTGAGCTGCGATTCTTTTTCTCCACGTTGCCATGCCATCCTAAGCAATTTCAAAACAAAAAATCCGCAATATAATTAAGAACCCAGATTAAACCCATAAAGCATATGCGTATATATAGTTAAGCGCAAGATTATATATTTACCCATAGCCAAATCATATCCACGGCTTTTAAGCTCGCGATACTCTTGACACAGAGAACAACACTCGCAGAAGCAATGAACCAGACAGTCCCCGCAAGGGGTTTCCCTCAACAAGTACTGCTGCCTCATTTTTGCACGGTAGAAGCATGAGTAGCAACATGGAAAACAAGTAACACATGAAATCAGTGCGTAAAGTGCTCCATTTACACCACAAGCTGCATGTAACGCATACATCATACTAGTCAATAAATAGTGGTCTTAATTAAGATACAATATTCTAAAAACATAGAGTTAAGTATTTTATTTATTTATTTATATGAATTCGATTAAGTTATTGGCTTGTTTAAACTTCTTAATTAATAATGAAACTATAAATCATAAAATTAATAACAGCACAAAAATTGGAAATATTTACTTACACGAAGATCCCTTGTCGACGATTTCAGCAATTTGGCCAAATGTGACGCAGGGGCACCAAAACGTTATGCAGCCTGTAAAACCACAAAAATAAAGAGGGAGAGAGGGAGGGAGAGGGAGGGAGAAAGAAAAAAACAGCCATTAACTCAGACAATGAGATACCAACTACCCCAACCCCACGCTCACAAATAAATCGCGTGTGAAAAACGCGCCACTAAGAGAAGCAGCTTTTTTAACTTACAGTTTCGCCAATCATCATGGCAGTCGCACAACCCAGTTGACCAAGGGCCTTTGTTCTTGGATCGGAGTTCAATAGAAGATCTAGAATCATCAGTACTGTAGAACTGGCTTGTTGAGGTGACTGGGATCCCAGTTGTTGTTGTATCTTGACTGAACGCTAGTGGCTGCGAAGTGGAGAATTTTTCATAAGAAGATGGGTTTTGTGAGTACATGATGAGCAATTGAGTAATGGGTTTTATATACCCAGATCAAGATGAGAAGAAAGTAGTTCGGAGCATGTGGTTTCCAACTCCAATGGCGGGTTAACTTGATAATAAGACCCGTATGGCCGTATGTTTCATGGAATTATTTTCTAAACTTTAATGTATTTGTTTATTACAAGAGAAGTTGATTAATAAAAAAATATTTTTTAGTTAAAAAATTAATTTTTATATTTTAAACGGAAAATAATTTTTAAAAATTATAAATATATATATATATATTAATACTAATTAAGTTCTTAATTTTTTTTTTATTACTATATACTTTAATATTTATTTTTTTATTAAAATTTTTTATTTCTCATATTTGGTTTTTATTTTTTAATAATTTTTTATTTTATCTAAAATAATTTGTGAAATTTGTTTTTAATAATCAGGAACTCAAAAATACTATAAATAAAATTTTCTACTAAAATTAATTTTTGTGGAATCTAAAGGGATTTAAATTGTATAATTTATGTTATTTTTTAAGTTTGGGGATTTAAATGTATTTAAAAAAAAACAATTTGGCACGTCTCCCATATTTGATGTTTTTTTTATTTTGGTCTACCTCCTTTCAATTTCACCCCTACCTAAAATATCAAAAGCAATTGGTCTTTAATTAAGACTAAATCACCTAAAATAAAACATTGAGGACTAAAATGAATTGTTGAAATATACACTGTATATCCACTTTACGGGTGAGTGGATAATGTTTGTTCAACAATATTTAGCCGACTTGTTTTAATTTTCTAGTTAATATCATTTTAAGGCACCTTAGCTGTCAACAAAAAGCAAGCTATCCAGAATATTAAAATGCTAGACAGCCAGGCTCAAGGCGTTGGCGGCCATGTATATCTTCCAACAGGGAGGACGAGAAGGAGATGCGGGGAGAGAAGATGTCGAGGACGGATTCTTCAGTTTCGATTACAGAGAGAACAACAAACAAATATGCCGCCCAACAGGAACACCATCACTAGCGCCACAGTTCGTAATGGCAAGGGTTCCATCCTCATGGTGGACGCATGTCAACTATTGATTGGATGGATTTTTGTTCAAATTTAATCAGTGATCGAGAATTAAACAAATGATACATATCTTACATTCGATTGAAGCAGACTATGATCGTACAAGATTGAGGAACATTGCTTTTGTGATCTCAATTAATAAAAAAAAAACAAATAAAAGAAAAGATCAGAAATATAGCAGCACACAACATACAAGGATGCCAACGGCACAATCTTGATCACATCTTTTATTCTTCTTCTTTTTGAGCTGAAATCCTGATCTCTTCTACCGTACATATAGCACACAAACATTCAGAGCATGCATGGCTGATCATTCAGCGTTTCATGCCTTGTTCAACGGGCGGTGCTGCTGCGATCATGGTCACTCCACCATTTTGTCTCTCCACATTCTCTTGCCAACCTACGAAAGAAAAAACCAACTGATATAGATGCACAGAGCACAGCCCAGAAGGGATATAGCATCACTTATGCAGTTAATCATTGAAGAGGTAAGGGAATGAGCACCCGAGGAACTTACCCATTGTCATATCAAATCCACGATGTTTGAGCTCTCTGTACTCCTGACACAGAGCACAAGCATCACAGCAGAAATGAACCAAGCAATCATTACAAGGTCTGTCCTCGAACATCAGCTGCTTCCTCATTTTATTTCGATATATACACGAGTATATGCAAGGACAACAAGTGAACCATAAAAGTACGCCATAAATTGCTCCGCTTACAGCACAGGCTGCAACAAAAATCAAATCACAACCGCACATCTAATAAATTTCTTTCCTCATAAATGTGGTTTGTGCTAAAAAATTTGCACATAATAAATGGTCATCTCCAGAACAAACAAACGAACTAGTATTGCACTCACATGTTGTTCCTTTGTCTACAATCTCAGCGATCCGTCCAAAAGTGATGCACGGGCACCAAAATGTGATGCAACCTGCAACCAATTGATAGCAGCAAATGTTAAGCTACTAATTAGTAAGGTTTCGTTTGCTATGATTTTTATAAACTGTTTTTTTTCAATCATAAATAAATTTAGTGTAATTGCATCTTTCACTGCAATTATGTTTAACATTCGTTGATTTTTATAAAAACAAGTTAAAAGATATACTAGCTTCTACTCAAAGAAAAAAAAAAGATTTGATATATTCTAATGTAAATAGAAATCCAGCATCTGCTATAAAATGTTACTGATAATTGAAATCCAAATCATCTGAAAGAACTTACAATTAGGGATGTCAGAGAAGCAGTCACAAAGACCGGAGGACCAACGACCGGGCTGCTGCTGTTGATGCTGAATGGGATGAGAATGAATCTCATTGTGATGCTGGTTTGTGAAGGGTCCTACTGGATAGCCGGTTACCGGTACTGGTGGCAAGGGAGGTGATGGCTTTTGGTCTCATAAGCGGTGTCTTGCTTTGATGGATACATGCTGATGACAAATAGTACGTAGACCGTGGAAAATAATTTTAAGAATGAAATTAGGAATTTAGGTTCTGATATGCAATCTGCAACCTTTTTCCATCATTAAATATTTAAAGTTTTTTTTTCTTGGGATTTTATGTTGTTACTGTCCCACATAACTTGCGTCTGCATCAACTGTCCTAGCAGATCTGGAATTAGAGACACCAAAACCATACCCAACAAGAAAACAAGAAGGAAAAAGGAATTTGCTGGCTACAAAATTGGAATTTGCATTGAATGTGAAACACGTCTCAACCAACCTCTGCCACCAAAGAGTGAGAGAATGCTTTGCTATCTGCACATTGAGCATTCACAACCAGCTGGTTTGTTTATAAGTTAACGCTCTTCCGGGCAACCTGTGCAACAATTAGAAAGAAGAAGGACAATCTAATAGCATAATTATATGCCACTATTATCATCGCAAGATAAAACAAGATCTGATAGTTATTAGATGCAATCCAGGTCACGGTTGGCTGTGTCAATTTCAAAACAATATTGCCCAAAACGATATTACTTCAGTGATTCTCTCTCAATAAAACAACAACGCTGAAATAACATCTTTTGAACAAAAAAAAACATCTGTTGTTTAATTAATCGGGTTAATTGAGTTACTACCCGACTTGCCCAGATCCAGATCAGGCAATGAATCTTGATACCCTCACAGACTCCACCCTAATCACCATTCTTTACCACAACAACACTAGTGTACTCTAATTAGCGCGGTTCACTTCCGTTTCCTACCCAGATTCATCATCACCAACCTGAGGAGCAGATGGATGACAGGTCAGTGCTTAAATATATATTGAAAATGGAAAGGAGTCGAAGGCCAAGGAAAAAAAAAAGAGAAGAAAACTGAGCACCTAGTGCCCCTGCATTTCCATGAGCTTTGACATGAATGATAGTCCCTAACCAACTCCACCTCTGGCCTCAACAGACCAGAAAAACTTGGTTCAGAAATGGAAGAATGTTGGCAAAATTTACAGTCCCAACAACATTTGGTCTTAAGATGGCCAGAGTTTTCATGAATCAATGTTATTGCTACGACTTTTCTCTTTTCCGGCTATTACGATCAAAGGTAGTCTATTGTTCCTAAAATGTATATTAAATATTATTTCTAAACCCTTTAAAAATTTCAAATATTGTGAACAAATTGAAACTTCTACCTTTCTAAGTTCATTTTATTTTTTTAAAAAAATTGAAATCCAGAGACTAACTTTACATCGTTTCAGGGTGTACCTTTGTCATCCCAATTGTTGGAGTTTAACAGTTTTCAATAATTTATTAGTATATTATAAATTTTCAATTATGGTAACTTGTCTGGCATCTAGATGGCTTCGCCATTGAACATAGCATCTTTGATGTTCAATTATTAGCAAAGGACAGAAACAAAGGAGAAAATGAAAGCGCCATCGTTTCGCAGAATCAACATTCTTTCTTCATTAGCTAGGGACAATTAGAATCTTTGACAATAATTGGTAGGGTGACCATTTTGCACACCACTGAATTAATGATCCTTTCCATTCCGGAAATCAAGGGTGGGCTGAAAAGTACGCAAGTAGGCCTACTAAGGGAGCATTGATGTAAGTCGTGGGCTCTGACTCTTGAAAGAATGGCCTGGAATCTGGAAAAGCATCTGTGATGTTAGGCCCACCAACAACCGCACCCACATGCACATTGGGGTTTGGATTTGGACTTAAGAAATAGCGCGACCCCTCTTTACACCTAATGCGGGCGGGGTGCGCCTGCACTGATGGCAGCGAGCTGCCCCTGTGGTGGATCCTCAGTGGATAACGTGGACCATATCCAACCATGTATGACATCCCCAGTGGATTATCTCCAAGAATGTAGTCTACCTGCCACAACCCACAAGCAAAGAATTATTCGTACAAGATTTTTCCTTGCTATTTTGCATCTCCTCTATGATTAAAGCCAGTTTGATAGACGGACCGACTGTCCCATGAATTATCCTAAAGCAGACTGATGTAATCATGATGCCGATTGGAGAACGGGTCCCTTGTTTTTACCCTCTGGTTAACGGAGAACAAGATAAAATAGAAGTTACCTGACGTTTGGCCAGTTGCTTGAGAAGGGCAGGGGAAGCTGTCGTCTCACCACATGGCACGACCTTATTGGCATGGCTTAGATAACTAGAATAAGCCAAAAGCAGGAAAGACAAAGACGTTACATGCTGCATGTTACTCCCTCCAGCCTTGAATATCAGCCCGCCTTTTTCAATCATGACAGATACATTTTGACAAGCAAACTATTAGCCGCGCATAATAAAGTAGAAAAAAATATTCCAAACCCAAAACAGAGTTATTGCACAAAAACTTTGCTGAAAAAGCACAATAATTCTCTGACTGCTGCATATAAATGACAAACTTATTCACATGCTTCTCCTACATAACGGTATTTTTCACAGTAAAGAAGATGCTAAAATGTATTTCGATTTAGCTGTCAAAATGATCAGGGAAAAATTGTAATTATATAATAATTGCATACATTTATAAACATATGAAGGTAAAATACCTGGAGAATATTGAACTTGAGGATGAGAAATCCCAGGCAATATAGAACAAATAAAGTCATCTGCATTCTGCTTGAAAGACTCAAAATATTCTGCTCTTCCCATTAACACTTCCTGTTATAAATAAATTTAACAGAAAAAAAATTAATGCTGTGACTGTGGTATGGTGTTGTCTGGTATATCAGGTTCAATGAATACTTGCTGCCTTAGTTATCATGTTACGAGACCCCGCAATTTTATTCATGAGCATAGATGATTTTTTTTCTTTTTTTCTAAGTTTCTTCCTGACTCCCAGTTACTTAATATTCAAAGTTCAGCTATCAGAATTACTAAAACCTGGGAGACCGAAACTAGGAATCGCTCATCAAGGAATTGCCACGATCACTTTCAAGAAAGGTGGGGGTCGAAAAGATAACGGGCTCATGAGAGCATGGGAAGAACAGACCCAGCTTTTTGGCACATGCATCCACCAGGAACTTACTATCTTGGTGATTCTGGGACCCCCGAAAAGCTCAGATCTTGAAAAACGAACACATAGACTTTCAGGGCATTTCACGTTGGCACCTTTGGACTGTGGTGACTTGGCTCTAATTTAAGGACACAACGACTCTCAATTCTCACCGACTTTAAAGACAGTTATACCCTTCTAATTAAAGCTCCTAATTCTATGGCTTTTTTTTTTATATAGCTTTATGCTTTGAGGAATGCACGGATTACACTGAGGAAAAATCGGTGCCAGCGCACATGAAAACCAGAACCAAATTCTAATCTAATCATGTGCAATCATCAAAATTAATAAGTTTTATCATTTTTATTCATATTATTTTATATTCACTTCCCATATTTTCATATGCTCACCACGATCAAAAAATTAGCTAGCAGGG
>Ga0325411_1004807_pt1 | contig 15080 bp, 6 predicted proteins | sample PopdelMetagenome_13_FD_206181 | JGI IMG/M metagenome (GOLD analysis project Ga0325411, IMG submission 206181) | Populus deltoides microbial communities from Bellville, Georgia, United States - Xylem-PdIQD-R4 | ecosystem: Host-associated > Plants > Phyllosphere > Stem > Wood/Secondary xylem... | reverse complement strand
TCGAGTTTTCTCTAACTTAGCATAACCGAGTTATGACTTGAGTGGGAGATCTTGAACAAAGAAAAAAAAAAGAAATTTGAAAAAAAAATAATTTGATATATGTATGGGTTCCATAAAAAATAGACTTTCGATATAACTAATTGTAGACCCATAATGTCGCCGGGGTTTTCTTTTAGAAAGAAGCTTGATAACAAAAGGAGGGTTTTATATCTCAAGTCAAATAAAAAAAATCATTTTAAAAAACAAACTAACAATGAAACATTTTTTTTTTTAATTTTAAGGGGTTGAAACTACATCAAATGAAAAACATTAAAAAAAAATAAAATAGGACGTACATTAAATTAAATAATATTTTAATTAGAAAACACCATAAGAAATTCAAAAGACCCATTTAGTTTTTATTGCAAAAAAGCTAACAAAATATTCAATGAAAAACTAAATTTGAATGATGAAATTGGAATGAAGAAAAAATAAAAAGGACAAAACAAAATCAATGGACCTAAAACAAGGAGGCGAAGGCATGCGAGAGCCAAGCATATTGGTTGGTCTGACCTAATTTGTTTTTCAAAAAACACAAAACAAAATTAATTAAAAAGGGTCGAATTGTTTTTTTTGTCAAAATGAAAATTAAATTACATAGTAAAATAAAATAAAATGACGTCAAAGACTCATACTAATCCGAGTTAACATGGTAAACCCGTGGCTCGAGTTAATTAAGAAAAATAATGTCAAAAAATAGCAATTAAAAAAATAAAAATAAAAATTGATATAGAAATCCCATTAAATCAAATGTCAATGAATGACATTGAAAAGAAAAATAAATAAATAAAGAATTTAAAACAGAAAAGGAGTAATTAAAAGAATAAGAACTATAATTGAAATAAATAAATAAAATGGAAGGACCTTTTAATTTTCCTAAGGGATGAAATTATAAAGAAAGATGCAGAAAAGAAAAAAAAAATTTAAAACAAACAAAGTGCAATTAAAAGAATAAAAACTATATATGAAAAACAAAGCAAATAAATGGAAACCTTTTAAATTTGATTGGGCCAACGTGAATCCCGAGGCTATGAGATAGAAACAATTTTGTTACCCAACCTAAATGAACCATCATACACACACTACCCTCCCACACACACTAGCACATTATTTTCAAGCACCAACCCTTTTTTTTTTTAATTATTTTAATATCCTGAAAAGACCAAACTGACTCTTATTCATATTGGTCATTACAAGAAAAATCAAGATAAAAAATCTAAAAAACCCTTGGATGATAGTTTTAAAATTTTTGGTTCAAATAGCATTGGAGTAATTTTATTATGATTGTAAATTGAAAATGATTTAGAAACCTTCCATATAAGTTATTTTTTATTTGCCTTCAAAGATAATACAATCATTTAATTATGCATTTTTAAATTATAAAAACAAATTGCCATTATACAAATAAACAATGATTAATAGGTTCTCGTGAAAAAACTATCTTACCTTAAATTCAACTTATTTAAGTGGGAAGATTAAAATGGTGGAAACACTGTGTTTTTTGAACAGTGTATTCACTCATATAATACAATGTTTTTCCATTCTTGTTTTAGCTTTGGTTAATTCATCTTTTTATTAATAGAAAATAATTTATTAGATTTTTTTTATCAATATAAATTTCATTTTTTCCATGTAATAACATGATAAATTTTTTTGACAGTAATGTTTTCCATGTGTTGCCATTTCATTGCTCATTCATTAAGTTTTAATAGCGTTAACAGTTGAATGGTTTGTGTTTAAATAAGACTTTGATTGAAGTGATTTAATATATTATATTGATAAAGAACCTAATAAAAAATATTTTTTTTTATCAATAAAGAGGCAAACTACATCAAAATCCCCATGAAAAATATGAAACCTTTTAAAAGGAAAAGAAATAAATAAAAAAAATAAAATAAAGTCATATTTGATGTACCTAGGACCTAGGTAACCCCATGGACCGGCCAGGTCTGAAGAAGATAAAAACTGGGCATGCAATTGGGTAGTGAATTTTACCTAACCCATCAGTTCAACCTGTGACTTGAGTTCCCCAACGAAATCTATCATTAACCTTTTTTTATGTCAAATTTTTTTTTTCAAATTGACATTTTTTTTTATTTTTCTTATAATAGCAGTTTTAATTAAAGGATGGACAAAATAAACAATTAGTGGTTCTAGTAAAAAGAGGAACAAAAATGATTTATAAAAAAAAAATAATGGTTTAGTTATAAAGGGACAAGAACAAATTATAAATAAAGGTAAAAGATAAGGTCGAGAAAGCACAAGTATTACTTCGGGTGCATGGAAGGCAATCAAAGGTTTTTCTTTTACTCGATCCAATCTTATGCGTGCAAACCTATAATCTTTTTCTTATTGGTTACTAGCTTATATTAAAGTTTACTATATAACAACTAGATGAAAGTTTTATTTTTTCAATGTGGGATTGAAAGCTCGCTAATAATATATATACTCAATATTCACAAGAGAAAAATTATATTTTTTTAATGTGAAATAAGAAATCTTTTTGGTTTAAATACCAATATGAGATAAAAATAACTTAAAAAAAATATAATATTTTTCTATTATGAGATAAAAAAAAACCTTTTAAAATAATCTCTAAAACTTTATTATGTACAACATGCATAGCCTACATCCACACAAATTATTTTTAAAAATTTTCATATGAAATATTAAAATCTCAAATATTTTTTTTTAAATTTTCTTGAGTTGATCTAAGTCAGCCGGTGTAACCCGAGACCCAGCTCCTTGTCCATATCAACTCCCGAGTTGGGTTTGATAACTATGACTTGAAGTGTGCTTTAATGTTATTTTGTTTTTACTAAAATAACCTTACATTCATTTTAAAATTACTCTTAGTTTTGGATAATTACTATTATGTTTTTTTATCCATTTAATAAGTCTCTCTTTATCCGGCTTGGTTTAATGGACATGATTTTTTAAAGGAATACCAATAGAAAATGATACATAATTGTTAGAACGGACAATAATAAAAGATTTTACCATGGGTTTACTATCTCTATTGCAATTTCTCTTCGAGCACCCGTGCACAAAGAAATTTTATTTATTATGATATGTATAAATTGGGTTGTGAAACTTCAATTATAACCTATTGGTACCTTTGAAAAAATATTAATAAGACGAATCAAATAACACCAAAAAAGGTCACCAATGGTGAGCCACCTGCCACTTTTAAACCACAAGTGTGGAATACTTGGGTCACCGCTGGTGGCCTTTTATGATGTCGTTGGATTTATCTCGTTGAAATCTTTAAGATGAAATCGGTTGTGTTACTATCAGAGTTTCAGTATGTCTCTAGAGTCTCTTTTTTTTCTATCATCTCTCTTCATGTGCAATCCATTCCATTATTTTTTTGAAGTGTCATGATTTTAAATAGCAACAAGCTTGAATATCACGTTTCATAATTATGACATGTATAAACTATATTATTTCACCAAATATTTTTTAAATTATGTTATTTTGCTAATAATTTAAAAAAATGCTATTTTTTTTAAAAACAAAATTCATAAATGACCACTTTTGCTAGTCCACTAGTTTGATTCTCAGTCATTCAAACTAGTGACCATTACAAGAGTTTAAAAACAAACATTCTTAAAGCATAAAGTGGATTATTCTCTCAATTCAATTATTGTTAGATTATTACAAAAATCACAACAATAAACATAGCTAAAATCAATAATGTAGAAGTCTTTTTAGGGGAAATTATTTGTTTTCTTAGTTTTATTGTTATTTAGTTTAGGAAAATCTTATTCTTTATGATGTTTTTATTCTTCCTATTTAAAATAAGAATAATTCAATTTAGGAATTTTATTTTTGTTCTTATACAATATTGGACTATGACTAGTATAAATATGGTTGTTTAGTTTTATTTTCAAAAAAACAATTTGAAAAGAAAATATTCAATGATAAAATTTTGAATTAGAGTTTTTGTATGGTGACTTTATTCAACAAAATTATATATTGCTTATGTTTGTTGTCTTTCTTATGTTATTTCTATTTATGTCAGTTGGTATCAGAGCCAAATAATTCCTAGTGGTTATTTTTTATGTGATGTTAAGTAACCATGATTGAAAGATGTCGTAGAATATGACATGCTCATACAAGAGGGGATGGATGATGAAGTTTTTCCTTGGAAAATAATTGTTCAGGAACCGGTAATAAAAGACATGCAAAAATAAATTACAAAATCAACTCGTCATTTAGTGATGATAAGTTTGTAGAGACAAGTTGAAGAATTATCTCTTCAATTAGTAGAGATGAAAAAGAGAAAACTATAGGATCGTGATCACAAATCCATAGCTAGTTTTGAGAACCTGTTTCAGAAGCATGACTATAAAAGGCATCTTCTTTACCGAGATGAATACTATAGAGATTTTGGTAATCTCTTTTATGTTGAGATATACGTGGATTGGTATTCTTCACTAATTTATAATATTTATTTTGGTGATGATTATCTTGGTAATGACAACATAAATAATGACAATAATGATATCATCAATATTATTTTTATTGATAAGTTAGAGGTTGAATATAAAGAGAATATGAAAGTGCCCAGCAAAAGAAAATTATTAATATAGGTTATGATGATCCTTTTAATTACAAGTTTACTATTATTACAAAGGTAAATTTATTCAAGGGTTCTGTGGATATAACACATGTTGATGAAATAAGTTTGAGATTTGTAATTCATTACTTTAGAAAGAGAAGTCATTTATCAATTGATGTTTCTTATGCAAAATTTATTGTGAAAGAATTGAAATTGATATAAAAAATTGTTATACACTTGAAGCAAGTAAAGAAAAGAGCTTAAATAATATTGATTAGATATCCACGAGATTGAGACAAGAATAATTTAAACTCAATGATAAGTTCTTTTCAACTAGGGAACACTTGTGCAAGAGGATTTTTAAGGGAAGTTATTTGTTTCCTTAGTTATTTTTATTCTTATTTAGTTTAGAAAAATATTTTTCTTTATGATGTTTTTATTCTTCTTATTTACAATCAAAATCACTCAATTTAGGAATGTTATTTTTTCTTATGTGATTTAGACATATGACTCGTATAAATACTATTGTTTAGTTTGAGTTTCAAAAGACTATTTAAAAATAAAATATTTAGTAATAAAATTTTAAATTAGAGTTTTTGTGTGGTGACTATATTCGATATAATTTTGTATTGTTTGTGCTTACTATCTTTCTTGTGTTGTTTTCATCTATATTAATTAATCATAACTATTTTTAATAAAAAAAAGTTTAACCAATCAATTCAATGTAAGTAGTTAACCATTGGTTTATATTACTAATATCATCTATGCATTTAATACAATTATTCACCGACATAAACAAAATCATAACACATGAAGATGATATTAACTAAAAAAGCAAACCAAAAATAAATAAATCAATCTATTAGATTAACTTAGTCAGGTTACCAACCTATTTCATCTTGATTAGGTCCCCTAAATGTTAATGAATTCTTAATCTAATTCTTCCATTAGTTTAAGTTAACAAAATGGTTTAGTAGTGTGAAAATAATGTAATTGCTCTTTATCCCATTAAAATCCATGAATTTACTAAAATTTTCCATGTAATATGATAAAAATTGACTACATAAACAAATGTAAAGGTGTTTTATTTCTTTATTTAGTTTGATCTACTACATGAATTTAATACAATATAAAACAAGAATCTTAGAAAATCCAATGGTTTTATTGTGGAAAAAGAAAAATCATGTATGCTTGATGTAATTACTTAACAATTTTGTTATCTAAAAGCAAAGATCTAATTGAGAGTTTTATTAATATATTAAGAATTTAATTGAGATGAAAAATAGTTTATGGATCTAATTGAAATTGTAGTTAAAGATTAGAAACTTGTATGAGGTTTATCATGATTGAAAATAATATAAGTGCATTTTAAACACAATAAAAAATAAAACGAACTAACACTAATTTTTACTATTACCTGAAAAAACTATAAGATATATGCTTCACTATAGCTTACTTTTCACTTGCTTATAATGTATTGTTCCTTTGGCATTGTTCATTGAACATGGCTATTTTTTTTTTATAATTACTAAACTTTATGTTTTAATTTCATTATTCCATGTGATATTTATGATATTTTGTTTTCTCTATACATGTTCTTGAGAAGTAAATGTGTTTTTATGAAATTTCATAATTAAATTAGAGGTCAACTTGATGAGATAAGATTTAAATTTTTAGTATTAAAAATAATTAAAAGAAGAAAGACTAAAATAAAAACAAAATTTAAAATAAATAGGGTCTTTTTTGCGTGAAAAATATTATTTTCATCCCAAAAGACTTCATTTATGCATATTTGGTCCCTTTTATCATGGCGTTCAGAACATCATATGGTGGATCTAGCTCATGAATCGAAGGGATTTTTAGATATGTTGGGATAAATAATAAAAATATGATTTGAAAGGTTCAAGAGTCGTCATCTAGTATTATGGTCACTAGAAAACCTAATGGTCTGCGAGAATTTGGATAAAAGAACTAGTTATGTATAAGAAAAAAAACATCATCATTAGTGCACCCTATCTATAATAAGCTGCATTATTTATTGATTTTTTTTTCTAATGTTATATTTTTATTCGTTGATCATTCTAAAGTTCAAGAAAAGTCTTTTTCGATGAGAAGGTCCTTATCTTATCAGGTTAAAACTTAACTATTCTAAAACTAAAAAATTATGTAAAATACAAATCCCAAATTTAAAACAAAATGATTTTTGTGGTGCTTTATAGATTCTGGTCAAATCTTAATGGATAATCACAAACTTGTTGTGGTGCCATTATTTGAGGGTTTTTTTTTCATATTTTTCCAAGTATGATAAAATTCAATTTTTATCTTTCTTTTATAAAATATGAAAGAAAATTTTAGAATTAGGTTGTTGTATGTAAATAAATAAAAATGTATTTTTTTATTTTTTAAATAAAGAATTTTTTATTTTTTATTCTAAAATTTTGAAAAAAAAGTTATATTTAATATCAGGTCAGTGTCTTACAATGTAAGCTTACAACCCAAATATTAAATAAAATGCTTGGAAAACATGCAAGAGACCCAATATTTTCAGAACTTTTGAAAATTATTTAAGGGTTTGTTTGACAAAAACACAAAAAATAAAAAAATAAACATTGATTAAAAATCAGTATGACATGTTCGCCAAATATGTTCTTAACTAAAAACCAAAGGCTTTAAAATACTTTAAGGATAAAATATTGTGTTTTTTCTTTTGAAAACTTTAAGGCATCCAAACATTGTCTTAGCATAAATGAAACTTGATTATGTAGGCTGGACTTCCTAACCCAAAGGCCTAAGCCCACAAACAAAACCCAAAATCAGAAAAGAAATAACAAATATCAAAAAGGGTAAAAACATTTGAAGACGCTAAAGAATATGAAGAACACAAGGATGACTCTAGAAACATGATCTCAATAACAAACCAGATTACATCAAACTGAAAGCGCATGCATATGTGAAAACAACATTCAAGCAAGATTTTAAAGTTGGATCATCACAACAAACACCAAATTATCACAATTAATCAATTTTATACAAAAGACAAAGTGAAAGAAACGAACATCAAAAGCTATTAAATTAGTATTTTTAAGCCATAAAGACCCTAGATTAATGATCAACAAGTATGCATGTGTATATGTAAGAACAATCAATTAATAAAAAAGACAAAAAAATCAATGACTTAAAAAAAAGTTCAACGAATGAATGCCAAACCAGAAATGTTATCAAACATATAAATGTCCAGTAAAAGGAGCCTAGAAAATAACCTATACTTAGCAACCAAAGCTTAAACATGCTCAAAACAATTTGTTTGAGCCATCAAAACAAAACAAAATAGAGAATTAAAAACAAAATAGTAAGCAAAGTTAAATAATGACAACAAGCAAAAATAACATTTTCTTAAACATGTTTTGTTCTATTGATTAAACTCATTGTCTTGAAGCTTAAACAACATATCTACAACTTAAACAAACCCAACAAGCTAACCTAAAATAACCTAAACCACAACAATTTCAAGACTTGAAAGAACTTATCATGACTTTAAAAAATTGATTAACTAAATATAAGCATGCAAAACAACATTCTATACTAATTTGTCATTCCATTATCATATTATATCACATCAAAACAGAGTAATTAAACAAAACTTAAACATATACAAGTTATATTCAAAACATGCTTAAACATCTCAAAAAAAGAAACATGATTTTTAAACAGTAAAATGACTTTAAAAGATGCTTAACAAACACTATGAGCAACAATTTAAAAGGCAAAATAAAAAGAAAAGGGGTGTGCTTATTGAGCTTCACCTCCTCATCGAAGTTTGAACGTTTATCTTGTAAAGAGAATGCTAATTCCTTCTTTGGATTCTTTGTTTTTTTTCTCTTGATTTTCAACTTTTTTTTATCACAAATTGATCTACGTTGCTCTCATTCCTTCTTAAAACACAATCTTTCACCTTTGCTTCAATTGTATTCTAAGTATTCTATTGATTTCTATGTATTTTCTTTTTTTTTTCTATGTGATTTTTCTCTCCAGGATCCCCCTTGTCCATATATTTTTTATTATTTTTTTTGTATTTTGATATTTTTAAAAAAGACAACGTCTAAGCCGACTCGATAAGAGAAATAAATAATGATTTTGAAATGGATGCGTTAATAGTTGAACACGTTGAAAATAAGTTTGAATTTTGAATTCTTTTTAAAAGATATTGAAAATGCTGAAAATAACACAAATACATCAAATATATATATATATATATATTAATTTTGGACAGAAGATGTTGTAGTATGACAGAGTCTTTATGTTGGGCTTGTTTGAGGATTTGCAATTCTGATTTAAGGGTTTTTATCTCAGACTGTAATTCTGGAATGGTGACTGTGGTTTTGGATTTCTTTCTGCCAAGAATTTTTGTAAGATCATAGGTATTGGTGCTGGCAGAAGGTAATATAGAGCGGTTAGACTGGGGGTGCTCCGGTTGGCTGAAGTCTTTTAATAATTTATCCAAATAGGTTTTTTGAAGTTAAGGATCATCAAGTCGTTTGATAGCCTCAAGGATGAACTCTTGATCTTGGGTCAAGACGTTGATTTGTTTGGAATTTGTAGAGGCATCTGAAGTAGCACTGGTGGTTGCTATTTCATCGATTTGGAATTCTTCTTCAGAAGTGTCTGAAGGAAAGTGGTCAGTGTCTGTAGCCTCAATGTAGAGATTTTGTATTTGGTTGATGGTATCTTCATCTATTTGGAGTTCATGAAGTTTAGTATTGACCTTGTAGAAATGAGATGTATGTCCTTTCTGGTTACATTTATAACAGGTAATGTTTTTTGGGTCAAATTTTGTTTTAGGTTTCGACTGGAAAGGTTTGTGGGGCTTGGTGAATTTGTAGGGCTTTTTGTAGTAAGGTTGATCTGGTTTAGAATAGAATTGTTATCGGTTTTTATGTGGTGATCGTTTATAAGGAGGTCTTTGGCTTGAATATTTTTTGGGATGTGAACAGTTTCCGTTACAGGAGGGTTTTTTTGGTGGAAAGGTCGAACTGGTGACACAAACTACCAAGTTCTTGCCTAGTACGTTTCATTTCATATATATATATATATATATATATATATATATATATATATATATATATATATATATATATATATTATTTTCTTGAAAGCTGTTAATAAAATGATGAAAACAATTCAGATTATGACACCTTTAATGTTAGTTTTTTAAGTTTAGGTTCCAAGCTTCATTTTTTTACATTCCAATCCCTAATTTTTTAGAAAAGAGAGAAAAAATCATCAAAAATAAGAGTGGATGAGAAAGTAGTTGGTTGGCCATATTACAGTTATAAAAAAATAAGTTCCTCTTGACTAGAGGAGTGCTATTGGGATGATTTAGGTCTTTTATTTTACTAGAAAAAGTAAATTAGGGCTCAAAATATACCTTTTGATTTGGTTATTTTTTTTAATTTTAATCAATAAGGGTGTTTGGAGGTTAGAAATGGGTTTAATAAGATACTTATGGTGTTTTTAGATGAAAGAATGGTTGAGAAATGAGTTTTAGAGTCTAAAAACTTGTAACCTAACTTTCTAACTACCAAAAACTTTACTAGTAGACAATATGCTTTGCATGTTTATTCTTGGTCGAGTGCGCAAGCCAGCTTTTTTTCTATTAGGTTAGGCATACTAGCCCAACCTTTTAGGGTCAAGCACCAACCTCTTTCTTAGCCCTTTAATCTTTTTTCTTTAATTTTCATTCAAATGCACTGTAATAAAATCATTAAAATAATTATTTATTTTTGTTATTTTTTTAAAAAAATATTACAGGTTTTTATGGTAATATTAATTAATTAGTTTTTAATTGTTATGTACTTGGTATGCAAGAAGAATAAAAATTTGCTCATCAACATTAAATGAAAATAAATATCCTTTTTTGTTATTTTTAATAGAATTTTGGCATGATTTATCATGTTAATTAATTTCTTTCCTTTCAATGTTATACAATATATCAAGGCATTATTCTAATGTTTTTTATTATTAAAATTGGCTTTTGAGATCATTATAAATTTGTATTTAAAAAATATTGCTTCTAAATTTTTTTTTTAAAAAAAAAAGTTTATGTTACAGAGTTTAGATATAAGAGATTCATTTTCCCTACTTATTTCAATTATTTCAAATTTTTATGAACCTTTATTTTAATTTTGTTGCCTTTAATTCCAAAAAAAATGTGGTGCTAATAAAAAATATTTTATTTAAACATAAATAAATACATAAATAAGAAAAGAATAATTCATGTTACAAAATGTATTTTTCTATCTAGAATTTAAATTGTTGTCTTTCGTGTAAATATCTATTTTAATTGTAAAATAACTAAATAATTTTTTTTTTGACAACTCACTCACAACATTACATTGGAAAATAACAAGCTCAAAGGAATTTTTGTTATGCATTATTGTTCATTTGCCTAAACTCACCGTGGACAACATTATTCCATGAACAATTCTATTTTTACAATTTTTCATTATTGTCAATGAACTTTATTTTTTTTTCCAAATTCATCCTTGCATGTTTTGTTTGGTGATATTTCTTTTGTTGAGATTTTCTTCTTTTTTTTTCACATTCAATGAATTCAAAGTGATTGACAACTTTTTAAATTTAATTAGAGGTCAATTTAATTAAATAAAAATTAAATTTACGGTATACAGGGGTGGAGTGAAGGGGAGGCAAGCAGGGGCCCAAGAATTTTTTTTTTTTAGGGGTAAAACAAAAGTGTGAATTAATAGGTACCAAGGCTGTGTAATTAATTAATGGATACCTGCCGGGTGAAAAGAACAAAAGGCTAAAAAGAATGGTCCCACAGCCCACCAACTTTGTGTAATTAATTAATGGATTGTGATAAAAAAAAATGCCTACGTGGAAAGTAATAGGCTACAAAGTGATGAATGTGTTTCTTGTCTTTTCTCTCCCTATAGGCTACAAAGTACAACCCTAATATAAATTGTTACAAGTCCAACGCAGCCTATCAAAACAAAAACAAGAATAAAGATTCTAAACAGAATTTTTGTGCGGAAAGATTGAAGCAGAGTATTATTTGATTTATTTCTCAGTAAACAAAACAAGGTACGTAATTGAATATTGATAACTTAAATTTAAAATATATTTTTATTTTGTTTTGAGATATTTGTTAAAAATTTAATAAGATTTTTTTATAATTTTTGCTTTTTTTTTCAAATTTGCTAGTTTTAACAATTGTTTTTTGAATTCTTGTTATAGTGATTTTTTTTTTCTAATTGATTAGATATATTTTATTAGTTTGTTTTGATTATGCATGGATTTTTTTATGTTTTGTTTTTAGCAGAGCCACCAAAATTATCAATTTTTTCTCACTATATATGTTTTGATTTTAGGTTGAACCATGAACAAAATAAGAAGAATTGATTCTTTTTTTGAAAAAAAAAGAAAAAGTATTGACAACTCACAGCCTAGTGAACCAACTCCAAATAATGTTGAAGTTATGGTTGAGCAGCCTCTATGTGCTTCAGTTTACAAAGAACCTGCGCTGATTAATGAGCAGCCTCTTACTAGAATCGATATTGCTCATTTAATTAGAGATCCAAGCAATCGTCCTCAAATTTAGGAATACCCGGTTAATCAACAAGATGAAATTCGAAGGGCATACATTAATTTAGGGCCATATCAACCTTTGATGTCTGAATATCCGCTAACTGGTAATAAACATCCTCGTCGATTTCAGTCTCATTGGTTCAAAAGTTATCCGTGACTTGAATATTCAGAGAAAAATACTGCATTTTGTTTCCCTTGCTATTTAATTGCAAGTAAACCATCTGGAAAGCCAGGATCAGACACATTTACTGTTAAAGGATTTAATTGTTGGAAGAAAGTCAATTATGAGGAACGATATGCTTTTTTGACTCATATGGGAAAATGTCCAAATTCAGCTCATAGATTTGCTACCAGGTACTTGAAAAATTTGAAAAACCAGTCATGTCATATTGAGAAGGTAGTCAAGAGGCAAACTACTCAAGAAATTCAGAATAATCGATTGCGTATTAAAGCTTCAATAGATATTGTTCGTTGGCTCACATTTCAAGCATGTGCTTTTAGAAGGCATGATGAACGTCCAGAATCAAAAAACCGAGGTAATTTTCTTGAAATGATAGAACTTTTAGCATCATACAATGAACAAATAGGTGCTCTTGTTTTGGGTAATGCTCCACAAAGTGCTAAATACACCTCACATCAAATTCAAAAAGAAATTTTACATGTCTTTGCTAGAAATGTTCAGTCTTCAATTCGTTATGAGATTGGTGATGCAAGATTTTGTTTAATTGTTGATGAAGCTCGAGATGAATCTAGAAGAGAGCAAATTGCCCTTGTTATTAGGTTTGTTGATAGAAGTGGATTTATACGAGAATGATTTTTGGATATAGTTCATGTCAAAGATACAACTGCTGCAACTCTTAAGGAAGAGATTTCCTTTGTTTTATCTCATCATAATCTGGATGTTCAAAATATTAGGGGTCAAGGGTATGATGGTGCCAGTAATATGCATGGAGAGTGGAATGGTTTGCAAGCTTTATTCATTAATGATTGCCTTTATGCATATTATGTACATTGCTTAGCTCATCAATTACAATTGGCTCTTATTGCTGCAGCTAGAGAAATATCTGATGTTCACACTTTCTTTCAGAATTTGATTTATATTATTAACATTGTTAGTGCTTCTTGTAAGCGTAATGATGAATTACGGGCTTTTCAAGCATCTACAATTGAACATTTAGTTGATATTGGTGAGATTGAAACGGGTAAAGGAGTTAATCAAGTTGGTGGTTTGCAACGACCTGGAGATAGCAGATGGAGTTCACACTTCAAATCAATTTGCAATTTGATAAAAATATATGGGGCAACTTGCTTGGTTCTTGAAAACATTGCTTTAGATGGATCTACTTATTCTCAACGTGGTGATGCGGCTTTTTCATTTAAGTTGCTAATGTCATTTGATTTTGCACTCATCTTACATATAATGAAGGATGTTATGAGAATTACTGATATGCTTTGCCAAGCTCTACAACAAAAATCTCAAGACATTTTAAATGCTATGCATTTAGTGACTACCACAAATACTTTAATTCAGAAGTTAAGAGATGATGGTTGGAAAACTCTTTTAGAAGAAGTGACATCATTTTGTAAGCATCAAGACATTGAAGTTCCTGATATGGATGCTTGTTTTTCTAGTGTGGGACGATCTCGCCGTAAACAAAAATCAGTAACAGTTGAACATCACTACCGAGTTGATATATTTACAGCTATCATTGATCAAGAATTGCAAGAGCTAAATAATAGATTCAATGAGCAGACAATCAAGCTTCTTCAGTTGAGCACAGCTTTAGATCCTAGAAATAGCTATAAATTATTCAATGTTGAAGATATATGCTTACTTGTTGACAAGTTCTATCCTTAAGGTTTTTCTGACCAAGAAAAAATTCATTTGAGACTTCAATTGCAGCATTATGAGCTTGATGTACCCAATCATCCAAAGTTAAAGAGCATGTCATCGATTGCTGATTTATGTCAATGACTGGTTGAAACAGGAAAATCAACAATTTATCCACTAGTTGTCAGGTTGATTCGGCTTATTTTGACTCTTCCTGTTTCAATAGCAACTACTGAACAAGCTTTCTCAGCGATGAAGATTGTTAAAACAAGACTTCGTAATCGGATGGAGGATGATTTTCTTACAAATTATTTGATTGTCTACATAGAAAAAGAAATTGCTGAAAGATTCACAATTGATATGATAATCGATGATTTCTATTCTATGAAAGAACAACAAGCACAATTAAAATAAATATGTAAGAATCATTCTTTATTATTTTTTATTTTATTTCAAAGTTTATCAAACATAAATAATGCTTCGCTTTAGCTAATGTTTCTTTTATACTTTGTATGTTTATATTTTATAGGTATAAAGACCAACAACATTAAAGTGATGGATACATCATGAAGATGGAATTAACTTCATTGCTTTGACTAGATTCGATATTGCTCCAAATTTTTTACCTTATACAAAGGTCATTATATGTTTGTAATAAGTTATTGAATAAAACTAAATAATGCAGGTTTTTTTTTACAACTCATGTATAATAAATTAAAACAAATATTATATATTGTTATATTATTTTTGGCCACCTCTAACAAATAATCCTAGCTCCGCCCCTGACGGTATAAAAAACAATTAAAAGAAAAAGAACCAAATAAAACAAATAAATAGTTCTTCATTTTCATGCAAAAAAATCATTTTTCATCCAAAAAGTCTACATTTACACATTTGTTTTTCTTTTGATTTTAAGATTTTATATTTAGGTCATAAACTTCAATTTTTTTTTTTTTAAGTTTTAGTTTTTTAGTTTTGGGATAGAGGAGAAAAGGTCATATTAATAGGAAGGTGACCACATTCTAGATTTAGGAGGGGGGG
>Ga0325411_1004806_pt1 | contig 15081 bp, 5 predicted proteins | sample PopdelMetagenome_13_FD_206181 | JGI IMG/M metagenome (GOLD analysis project Ga0325411, IMG submission 206181) | Populus deltoides microbial communities from Bellville, Georgia, United States - Xylem-PdIQD-R4 | ecosystem: Host-associated > Plants > Phyllosphere > Stem > Wood/Secondary xylem... | reverse complement strand
CTAACCAAAATGAAAACACAGCTTGTGGTCCTTTGGCAATGAATTCAGTGTGCTTGCTACAAGGCAACTAACCTTCTCTCCACATAATTTGGTTTTATAGTAGTTTTTACAGTTTGGAAAAACAAACTTTTTAAAAAACTATAAATTATAGCTTTTTGCAATTAAAGTTTTAAAAGACTTTTTAATGAAATTCATGCAAAATTATGGTTTGTATTGATGAACTAAATACTTTCAAAACTGTAGTTGAAATAAAATACAATTTCAATTACATTAAATCTTAAAGTTTACAACATATTTTATGCTAGAGACTAGAAAAGCCTCTCAAACTTCACATTTTTCGTCTAAACAATTGTGATAATTTTAGATGGAAGGACTTGATTATGAAAAATTTATTTGTCAAATATCAAATAAATCAATAATAGTTAATTTCAATGGGACGAAATTGTAAATCAAGTAATATCCAAGAGAGTAGCCAAAACATTAATGGCTTGATTATTAAGGTTTCTTCGTCAACTTCTACTCTAATATAAAATAGCTCATCACTTTTATATTAAAAAACTAGTTATGTGGCCTGCGTTACGCTGCGAGTCAATTTTGTTCATAAAAAATATCAAAAAAATTTAAGATCTAAGAGTGTTAGATTTTTCTGTAAAGCTATACCTAAGAGCCTTAGATTTGGCTGCAACACCTGACCCAAAAGTAATATCTATAATATTAATAATAATGTTAAACTTGCATGATCTAAGTTCAAGTGGATCTGGTTACAAGACTAGACCCAAGAGCCTTGGATGTGGATTTGGCTGCAAGGTCGTATCATAAAAACATGATAACTAAATAGAAATTTTTTTAATATTATAGAATGAAATTAAACAAAAAAAAGATTAATTGAAAAGAAAAAAAACCAAAGAAAATAACAAAAAATCAAAGCACTATTCCAATGAATAGTGCTTTGCGAGGAGGGGTACAGTAAAATCCCCTCATGAGATTATAATAATCTAATGAAAAGTAAACAAAACAAATCATAAAGTTTAATTCTTAATCAAATCGATATTAAAAGATGAAATTGAAAAAAAAAACTACTTAAGAAAGAGAGAAAAAATCTTAATCAACTAGTTTCACCCGCCAAACCAGGTTAACCTGCCAAACCTTGGATCCATGTTATGAGAGTGTGATAACGAAATAGAAAAAAAGTAATATTACAAACTAAATTTAACAAAAAAAAATTAGTTAAAAAGAAAAAAGCACAAAAAACCTATAACTACTAATATTTTTTCAAATTTATTAATTATTATATTAGGAATATCCATTCTAATAAAAATTATGATATTTATAATACAAATAATAATATTTTTAATATTAATAATAATATTAAACTTGCATTACCCAAGTTTAAGTGGGTCTAGCTGCAACACCAAGCCCAAGAGCCTTGGGTTTGGCTGCAACACCGGACCCAAGAGCCTTGGATGTGGGTCTAGCTGCAAGGTTGTGTCATAAAAGTGTGATAACTAAATAGAAAAAAATTAATATTAAAGAATAAAATTAAACAAAAAAATTCATTGAAAAGGAAAAAACAAAGCAAAGCACTATTTCAATGAATATTGCTTTACAAGGAGAGGTACAATAAAATCCCCTCTTGAGATTACGATAATCTAATGAAAAACAAACAAAACAAATCATGAAGTTTAATTACAATCAGATCGATATTAAAAATGAAATTAGAAGAAAACACTAATTAAGAAAAAGAAAAAAAACTGAATCAACTGGGTTAACCCGCCAAACCAGGTTAATCCGTCAAACCTTGGATCCGTGTCATGAGACTGTGATAACTAAATAGAAAAAAAAATTAATATTAACAAACTAAATCAAACAAAAAAATATTAATGCAAAAGAAAAACAACTATAACTAAAAAGCATATCTGCCTTTCACTGTGAATTTGCATAGTGCAATGCATAGTGAAAAGTTGATTTCGTTTCATTATAGTTACAATATTAAAAAATGAAATTGGAAGGAAAAACTAACGAAGAAAAATAAAAATAAAATAAAATCAATTGGGTTAACCTACCAAATCAGGTTAACCCGTCAAACTTAAGATTCGTGTCTTGAGAGTGTGATAACTAAATTAAAAAAATTAATATTAATGAACTAAATTAAAAAAAAGATTAATTAAAAAGAAAAAAAACAAAGGAAAAAAAACTATAGAAAGAAAAAAAATTTAAATTAACTTGGTTAACTTGTCAAATCTGAGATTTATGTTGTGAAAATTTGATAACTAAATAGAAAAAAATTTAATCTTAACAAATTAAATTAAAAAAAAATTAAAGAAAAAAATAAATACAAAAAAAAAAAAAAGCATTAGGGATTGCACCGTGCAATCAGGATCCGGATGTCTTTTAGGTACAGTTATTAATTAATTAATTACAGGTCCGATTGACTTTTCCAAGCTCCAACATTCGGTTGATGACTTCATCTTGAGGTCCGAATCCGATTATCAACAAACTCCACCTCTTTCTTTTCTGCCGGTATAAATAAGCCGGCAATATCAACATCACAAGCATAAATACTTTTTCGACAGTTTCTTTCGTTTCTTATAAATTATTTCCTAGTCTTCTCAAGCTTTATAGCATACAGCACAGGAAAACCATGGAGAATGGTGCTCGAGTTATCAAGGGTTTTATTCTTTCAATTCCAGAATCTGTGTCCCGACTCTGGCATAGAGCTGGACAACTAGAATCACAGCAGCTACCACCTCCCACCATGAACCAAGAAGAAGAGCTGGCCAACATGTTCCATGCTAAGCAGGAAATGGAATGGCAAAAGACGCTTGTAAGCATCTGCTTCACATCAGGACTTGAAATAGCCCTTCATTTTCACCAACCTACTGATTCCAAACTCGATTCCTTGCATTCAGTCTGTGTCCTTGTTGCAATTATCTTTTCTTGCCTCTTTGTTTCACATTTTATCAACCCCGCCAAGTTTCCGATGACATCCAAAGTGTTGGGTAAAGTTGCAGTTTTCCTGGTAGCCACCGTGTTTTTCATCACCATTTCAATCCCATTCCCCCCTGGTGTCAAGTGGGCTACTTGGATAATCTATGCCACCTCGTTGCTTGTTATTGCAATCTGCAATTTCTGCTACTAGAAACGAGCTTTACTTGGCATATATGTTTTTCTGTCAGTGTTTGTATTAATTTGTTCCTCGTAACAAGGCTTACATTTGCATGTTGGAAGGTGTTGAAATTCAGTGTAATCACTGTGTTATATATAACCATTGATCAATATAACATAATATGGGCCTTTCAAACTTTTTATGGGCTTGCATCTTTCGATTGGAGAATTTGATGGGCTAAGCTTAGGTAGGGGCTGGATTATCTTATGTCTTGCCTGTCTTTTACTAGGAGTCAACTTCTTCTAGAAATTAATTAGGGCTAACAAAAGACAACATTCTTAATTGCTATGGACCCCTTTTTTTTCAATCTTTTTTTGAAAATTGCTTCCAAACTATATTTGGCTTACCTTTTTTAATTAATGTAACTCAAGCGAGCATATTAGTGGTTAACACGACCACTCATTAGGAAATTATTAATTATAGACCTAATCAATGATGAATCAATCATATTATAGAAATCCGTGCAATTAGTAAGCAATAAATATTTGTTTTTCCTTTCAATGTATTCTTTAAAGTTAAAGCACAATTCTTAAAGTCCATCAATGTAATAAATATCAAATCTCTAATTTGAATCACTTTGTATTGGAAAAAAAACGCACACTAAATTTAAATAAAGATCAAATCTCTTTGAACAAAGTTAATTTATTGAGATTAGATTATTTAATTTACATTATTTCTTTTACATTGAAATCAATAATTAGTGCTTTTTTGAACCACGTCTAAGTAAACAAAACAAAGATAATAATTGAATACTTTGTTGAATTTTAATTGTTATTATTGAATTTACCTTGTAATTAGTAATTAAATATATAGAAATAAATTTAATTGTTTTTTCTCAATTTTACTCTATTATTGCATGATATGTGTTTAAGTATTTCCATTAATTTTAATTGTTATTGTTGAATTTACCTTGTAATTAGTAATTGAATATATATGAATAAATTTAATTATTTTATCTCAATTTTACTTTATTATTACATGATATGTGTTTAATTATTTTCATTAATTTTAATTGTTAATTGTATAGATGTTAGGTTATATACAAGATTTTTGAACGGGGACAATTGGTTGTGGCTATTGTCAATATTTACAGGTTTGAAAACTTTGGGTAGTCTCCAGTATAGGGAAGGTGCTGTCGAATTTTTTTAACAATCAAATTTAATTATGTAATTATTCGTATAAAATTGTGTAGATGCGTAGAACAAAATAAACAACTCGTCGCTCACATAGGGTCGCAACTAGTTCTTCTAGCAGCGAGGATGACATGTCCTTAGGTGCCAATCAAGAAGAGGCATTTGCGCCGTCTACCGAAGTTGCCTCTTCCAGCGCGGTTTCACAGAGAAGAGGCGGTGTGCCTTCACAACGGAATCATTCCACCCGCAAGTACGAGGCACAATGGAAGGACGACCTTTCAATGTAAGTTTGTTTTAGTTTTATTTTTTATTTTAATTATAACATAATTTATGAACAACTAATCAATATTTCATTAATTTAATTTATTTTCAGGTTCACAAACATTGAGGCCGCCCGAGTAATATCATCGGCATTTAAATCGTCGATGGAGATTCTATTATTTCAATGGAGTCAGGTATCCAAACATCCTGAATGGATACCGAATATCGATGCATGGTTTGACAAATTTGAGGTTGGTGTTAATTTCTAATTTCTAGCTTATTTTTAATAAATTTTTAATATAACTGTAAATAAATTATTATTTTTATTTTAAATAAATAACTTCTACACAACACAAATTCGAGTGGGACAACGCGCATAACAATGTTGTGAGGAGGGAGTGGAAAAATCACGTGGCAACTAGGTAACATCGAAAACAATACGATATTTTTTTTAAAAAAATTATGTTTTAAAATATAATTTGTCACTATGGAATTAGGTTGCGTGATTTTTTTGTATGAAGCACAAAAAAAGACAAAAAAAATGTGAGAGATAGAGGTCTCCAAGGCTGAAACGACGTGGTGGTTTGGAGGGATTTCAAACCGCTACACATCCTGAAAGATATTTGGCCATAATATATTAAGCACGTGACGTCTGAGCGGTTCATACGACGCTCACAGTCCGGTGCTGGCAACCGGAACCGGCAAATTCATGGTTAGCTGACAACACATACCGGTGGCTCCATTTTGTTTGCTGCACATGCAAAACAGATGGTAAAATTAATTTAAATAAAATATATCGTTAAATAATTTGTTGTTACTTAATTATTATTTTTTTCTTACAGGCTACGTCTCTTGGACGTGAACCGAGCCCAATAGAGCTGTTTGTAGAGACACACGTGCGGAGTCAAGACCGCCAAAAGAGAGTGCAACAGTTCGTTGACAACCACACTCAACACTTTGTGGTATGTTCGTTCAACCATTTTATTTCGTAAGTTATTATTTTTATTGAACTGAATATGATGATTTCTTCTTTTTTTTTTATTTTCAGGAGACTTATAATAGCCGGTTGAGGGAGAAATATGGGGACGATCCTTCGATCCATCCGGATTTCAATCCGGATTTGTGGATGGAGGTAGGATCGTCCGGTGGACCGGAGAAAAATCAGGTGTACGGGCTCTCCAACACTACGGCAGAGAACTTGCGGGCGGCCCATAGTGTCTCAACCGTTGGGAGCTCCCAATCAGTATCGAGCACCCAATTTAAGGAGTTCTTGGCCTTGCAACAACACACGAATCATCTCACCGAAAAATAGGAGCAACTATCGGCGAATTATGTGCAAAACACGGCTCACATGACTCATCTCACCGAGAAATACGAGCAACTCTTGGCGAATTATGAACAACTTTGCCCAATGGTCATGAACTTGACATCACAAAGTGGTGATACATGTGCACCCCTTTTTTGGCCGTATGGTTCCGGGAACAACCAGTCTCCTCCTCCTCCTCCTCTAGCTCCGTCATTGTGCTAATTTAATATTTTTTTGGAAACACATTCAATTTGTAATGAAAATTATTTAACTTTATTTTTTTATTTTTAATGTTTAATAAAATTTTATTTGCATAATTGTTTTTTTACTATTAATTTTTATAATTTTTTATTTTTATTCTAAATATTAAAAAAAACAAATTTAAAAACACACACCGACGGATTTACAGACGACATATATCCATCGGCACATTATAGAGAGGGAAATGCCACACTCACCGATGAATTTACAGACGGATACCGTCCATCGGCATTTCACAGAGAGTGGTGGAAATGCACACTCACCGATGAATTTGCAGACGGAGAGAGTCCGTCGGCATTTCATAGCGAGTGGTGGAAATGCACACTCACCGACAACTCTGTCTGTCAGCATTTTACCGAGAGCTAAAAAATATTTACTAGATATGCCACTATCACCGACGGAATAAATCCGTTGGTATATTTCCAACGATAATTGTTTTTTGACGCGCATTTTCCGTATGTAAAACCATCCGTAATTTTTTTTTTTACCGACAGATGTAGCGACGGATTGTGGTATTACCGACAAAAGGGATGCCGACGGATGCTTTCCGTCGGTGATTTAATCTGCAAAACTGTGAAATCTTATAGTGGGGGATAACCTAGAATTGGGTTATGACAGTCATCAAGGCTCTGATACCATGTCAAAAAACTATTTCAACCCAATAGCTTAAGTTGTTAGGTGAGATTTCAATATATGATTTATATTATTCTCTAACATTAATATTCGAGAATGTGTTAGAAATTTGTTTTAAAAATAGATTAATAGGTATATTTGAAACCAATTTTTTTAAAAAAAGTTTCAGGGTTTGAATTTTATTAGAAAGTATTCTCTAATGAAAATTATGTAACATAGAATAAAAAAAAATATAGATGAATGAAAAAAATATTTTTGATTGGCATGTTTTTTTGTAAAATCTTCAAAACTCTTTATCCCAATTTGAGAAATTAATAAGTTTAGGCAAAATAGATTTGGGCATAAACCACACTTGCTCATCTCGGGCATGAGCTTGAATTTGAGTTTATAGATTTTAGTAAAATATCTTATTTCAAGCATAAATGTTTGTTTCTTTGATTTTTTAACATTGAAAATCTTTCTATATTTTTAATAGGCACACTAGGAAATTGTTTTAATTAAATTTCATATATAAATATTTTATTTAGATTTATAAACTTGCATGATGTTTAATTTAAACTAAACAATTGATGTCTAAAATAGAACCAGCAAACGCGCTCCTGTTCAGTCTACATGAACAAGGTCTACAGAGTACTTTACTTTAATCTCCTAAATTCTGCCTGGTCGGTGAACACATGACAGAGATCTTGGGGTCTGCAACCCCTAGCCACCTTGTGGGTTTGCTTGGAGCTCTTGGGTAGTTTGATCGAGTCGTCAGTGTAATAAAGGCAACTAGGGATGCTGCTAACCTTCTCATCTAGAGGTTAACACATGATGGATTTACCCGGGTGAGGAATAAAGGTTAGATGGCCCATCAAAATTTCGGGCAGGCAACTTTTCCGCTTCTCCGCTTCCTCTTTTTTAGAGTTTATTTGGAAATATAGAGAAACCGTGTTTTTAAAAAATTCAATTTTTTTTTTAAAAAGTTAAGTTTTTATATGTTTTGGATCGTTTTGATGCGTTAATCTAAAAAATAATTTTTAAAAATAAAAAAAAATATCATTTTAATACATTTCAGTATAAAATCATTTTAAAAAACAATCACAACAACACTCCTAAAAAGATTTTTAATCGTGCAGCTTCCTCTTATATATTGGGTATAGATTGGGGTGTTAGAGAAGACTTGCCATTAATAAAAAGGAGGCATCAAAGGAAGAGCGTTGTCTGTTTACTTTTTCCTCTTGAGGCATGTGCATTACGCCACTTCCTGGAAAGCAATGGCTGGATAGGATGCGATTGCTAACTTGGGAAATAATAATATTACTTATCGGATTTGGAAAGCAGGATGCGAAGACAGCTAAGTAGGTAGGGGGGAAAAAAAGTTTGTCTCGTTAGATATAAATCTATTTATTTTTATGTTTTAAAAACATTTTAATTTTTTTTATTTTTTTATTTACTTTAAATTAATATTTTTTTTAGTGTTTTCATATCATTTTGATATGTTGATGTCAAAAATTATTTTTAAAAAATAAAAAAATATTATTTTAATGTATTTTCGAGTGAAAAATATTTTGAAAAACAACCGAACGATATTTTCAAACATTCCACTTTCTTTGTAGAGAAATATTTCTTAAAAGTCAAATATTTGAAGGGAGTCAATATTTTTTTAAAAAAAAAAGAGAAAGAAAATTTCAAGTAAAGTGTGAATTGGGCGAAGAACTCATATGATGGGTGTCAACTTAATAAAGAGGGGGGCTAGCGGGAGTATAATGCAATTAGAAAATTAAATCAAGAAACATCTTTATTACATAATTATATAAATCATATCCTAGATTTTACTTGATAATTTAAGCTATTAAACTAAAATAATTCTTTAATATGGTATCAAAACCTTAATAATTAAACAATTATAAGTTCGAGTTATCTGACAATTTAATCTTCTTTTATAATCTCAAATGATTTGGTTATTGTAGTACCGATTCATGTTATGGTGGGGTTATGAGAGTGGGTGGTTCCAGACACCATTGATGAATTCTATCACCAATGGGAGAATATTTGTTAGTGGGAAAAAAGCAAAGGGTATATATATAGCTACGGTTTCTTCTTCTCTATTGAGTTCTGCACAATATGGATAGCAAGGTACCATTGGGTGTTCAATAACGCGGACGCGGATTGACCGAGGAGCACTATAGAGTAAGTCTATTGATGATAATTTTCTATACACCGAAAATGATTTTGTTGGATGCACTTTTGAATGACAAATATTACATATATATCGAAAGGAAATGATAAGAGTAATGCGCTCATATACAAGAGGGATCTACAATCCATGAGTTGGACGTGGGCACATCAATGTCAGACTTGTCCCATATGAAAAGAACTGAGGAAAATAAAACGATTATATATGAGCCCTTGTATGTGTAGGCCCAATACATATATAGAGATCGATCTATGCATTTCCATGAAGTTTGTTCTTAAATCTCAATCCTTGTTTTTTTTTAAACAATTGCTTGTGGATGATTAATTCCATTTAATGTTTTATTTTGTTCCGAGGATAAATTTGAGGGGAGAGAGAGAGAGAGGTGAAGAAAGAAAATCTTGATTTGATAATTTCGGTCACAGAAATCGTTGATCTTAGCTTCCTTGTATTCAGGTCTCGGTGATTGGTGTCGGCAAAGAGCTTTAGAGTTTTTTTTAAATTTAATTTGATTTGATTTTTAAAGTTTTAGGTTAATTAAAATGTGTTTTGGGATTGAAATAAATTTATAAAGATTGTTAGAGTATATTTTAGATGTTTAGAGTGAAAGAGGTTGAAAATTGATATTTTATATCCAAACTATAAGCCTTGGAAATTGTACTAGAAGATAACACATGGTCTATCCAAGCAAGGGCATGTTGATTATTGAATGATATTTTAGGATAAATAATCTCGAGAAGTTTAATTAATTATTAGACTTTTAATTTAATTTTTAAAAATTACCAGTTCAAGTTTTATAAATTTTAAGATCACTGAAAATTTATATAATTATTAATTTAAAATTTATAAAATTAGTTAAAATATACATAAATTAATCCAAAAATCCGTGTTGATAAAATATATATTACGGCAGGTGTGCAGGGCTATCCTTCCACGTCCAGTGGCACTTGCTTGTTTTTGAAGGCCTAAGTAGGCGTGGCTTGTCTGTCTTGTCCATTGCCCTCTTTAGTTAGAGTAATATATCGATTAAATTTGTTTATCTTGTTTGCATCTTGACTTAGCTACAACATCTTGATTAAATGATTTTCAATTATCAAGTGGTCTAATTCCATCCAATCTTGAAACTCACGTACCAATAAAAATGAGACAGTTTATCATGTTCTTAGTAGTTTCTTGTCGGAATTTTTTTTGTACTTTGTCTCTGTTGGCTTTTCGATGTAATCAAAATGTCATTGATGATCACTTCTATGATGGGATGGGAAGTCAAATTTAAGAAATAATAATAGTACAGAGTTATAGGAGATGACTTGTGACCATCTATAAAGGCGAATAGTTACCTGCATAAAACCATGTACCAGAAAAGGATAGATAAATTCATAGCTTCATTTATTGCTAAAAATGGCCCCTCCCCTTCTTGAAAAATTGATGGAATGCGCCAAGGCAATTGAAGATGGTGATCTGAAACATGCAGATTCACTCTTCAAGGAAATCGGACTCCAAAGTTCCACTGAAGCCAATTTAGCCACAAGAAAAGTTGTCAAATACTTCGCTGAAGCTCTTGTTCGGCGACTGTATAAACTGTATCCTCGAAATCCTATGCCGTTAGTACGTTTCAGAGAAGATATGGACATCCTCGGTTGCAAATTCGAACCTTTCCTCTCGTTTGCTAGCTACACCATCATGCCTCCCTTCTATGATGCACTGCGTGGAAAAAAACAAGTTCACATTATTGACTTTTCCGTTGCGGTGGATATCTGGCAGCATGCTACTCTGATGAAAGTGCTTGCAAACGAGCTTGGTAGCCGATTGTCATACCGGATAACTTTCGTCGGGCCAAAATTATCAAAACATCCTGGGTACCTCAAGTTAATTAGTTTGATCCTCACTAAAACGGCTGAAAACCATCACATTGATTTCGAGTATGGAGAATATCTTGCTAATAGTGTGGATGAGATAGTTGGAGCTACTCTACAACTCGGCAGAAGAAACAAGGAAGAGGCGGTGGTAGTGGAATGGGAATTTGAACTACACAAATTGCTTGCAGTACCCAGTGATAAATTCAATCTGGTGATGTCAAGATTGAAGGACCTCAAACCAGAGGTCATGGTAATTGTCGAGCAGGAAGCGGATCATAACAGTCCAGATTTGATGGACCGCCTGGGCAAATCATTCAAGTATTACTCTGTTATGTTTGACTCCCTCGAGGAGGATAAATTTGAAAAGCTTGAAGATTATAGAGTTCTATGGGAGAGGAATTTTAGGCGCCAGATTAGCAAAGTGGTGGCTGAAGAGGGCATCGGCTATGTTGAGCGACATGAGACATGGGCTCAGTGGCGAGCCAGACTGTTTCGAGCTGGTTTTCATCCTGCTCGCATAATGTTCCGTGAAACTATGCTTTTTAATAACAAGACTAATCAATACAGAATAGAAGAAAAGAATCGGCGTCCCCTGCTCTGCCGGCTCGATTACCCTTTCGCTATCTCTTCGGCTTGGAAACCTGACCTAACTCACGATGGTGAGCACACTGCTTCCTACAATTACATCTATTAGAGTCTCTACTGATTTAGAAACTTTGTTTTTCAATGTACTAAATATAGCTTGGTTTCATTTAGTAATTATTGAAATGCATGTTTTTCGGCTGCGGTAATAATAATATTGACCATGCAGAGTCAATAAGCATGGAGATAGGTGACCTAGGATCTATGCTGGGCAGTTTTAACATGGCACAAGATGCAAGTCGGGAGTCCGGGAAAGCAAGCAAGTCTGTATCCCATGAAGACGACGCAGATGATGCTACTATCATGATGAGAGGAAGTATTTGGTCAACAGAGGTCTCGTTTTCTCTATTTCTGTCATAATGGAAAAAAAAAACCCTTTATTTTATTGTGTATTGGTCAAATTTGTCCCCTTCGTCAAATTGATAGTTTCCATTAGATTGCTTCATTAAGGGAGCCAAAATGGCTTTAAATCATATTTGCAATCTAATGAAAAGATTATAAAGAAATTATCAATTGGATGAAGTTAGAATAAAATGCGTTAGAGCATAATATAAATTATATCTTGTTGTTTCACTTAACAGTTTAAAAATTTTAGGTGAGATAGTTCTTTGACATGGTATCGGATCAATCTTGATGACCAAACAATTACGAGTTCAAATCTCAATATCTCAATTCTATTTGATAAAAATAAAGCATAATATAGTGTAGGTCTATGCAAATTTCAATCCTCAAGAACTTTCACTTGAGCGGATTATAAATCATATCTTGAGTTCAAACCCTAATGCCTTTTACTCAAGAAGTGTGTGTTAGAAAATAATATAAATTATATCTTAAGTTCAAACTTCAATGTCTTTCACTTGAGGAGAATGATATCTTGAATCCTCAACTAATAAGTTTAAACTTTTTTTTTTTTGGGTGGGATTGGTTATTTGACAAAATATGATGGCAATTCGGTAAAATAAAGACCCTCACTTAATTTATTGTATTCTAGTGTTAGTAAATAATATATAATTATTCATTAGAGTTCATCTTACTTAAATTTTTGGGCGATGAATATGATATCTAATGATAAAAAGTGTTAGTGAATGATACAAAATCATTAATTGAATTTTTGATATTTATGTACATTATTTTTTAGCCAATTTTTAGATTTAGATTTTGATAATTTCCATTTAGGTAGAAGAAGCCGTTTGCACCGCATAAACAAAATAAAATTTCAGAGGTGTTATTATAAAAGGGCTTTACTCTGGTCTTTTATTGTACCTCAATTAAAAGTTCATATTATTCTTGTTGCAGTGCTTCTCAATTAACCAGATCGCTGCTTCAGCTGAGTTATTTGACATATTAGAATATGTATGTCATGTACATGATCTGCCGATGGCTCTAACATGGATTTCAGACAGGAGAGAGGATGGTACAAATTCAAGAGAGAAATTTAGGCTGCACATCGTGGAAACTGCTTGCTTTGTTAATGATGTAGGAATGAAAGGTTTCGTTGAGGCATGTGTTGAAGGACCTCCTCTTGAGGAAGGGCAAGGGATAGCTGGAAAAGCACTTCAATCAAAGATGCAATTTGTCCCTGAAGTTGCAGACCTTGATGCAATCGATTATCCATTTCTTCATGTTGCATGGGAGTTTGGCCTTCATGCTGTTCTTGCAATTAAGCTTGCAAGCACCTACATGAGTAGTGTTGATTATATATTAGAACTTGTTTTCCCACTGGAAACTAGAGAACTTTCAGAACAGTTGGTATTGATGAAGGAAATCATATCAACCTTGACCAAAAACTGTGGGAATGCATGGAGACTTTGGGGTAATAGAGCTGGGATTGAGAAGGCAGGGAAGTCCGGTGAAACAGCAGCTATTGTTTCTGGCAGCTCTCCACAGGGGTTTTCAGATACTGGCGGTCTGAATACAGAAGATATAACCATTACATTGGATAGCTGTTTGAGTGATGGGCATGGTGAGCAGGTACCTTTTTTTAACTCTATCTCGGTCTCTATAATAACTTGGTGAATTGTTCTATTGATCATATTCTACGCGTATATTATGCCAGATTTGCTTGCAAATGCAGTAAAATTATCTAACATTACTTGGCTATCTCTTATAAGGAAGTCGAAGGACAAACTAGAGGTATTGGGGAACAAGCTCGCACTACTGGCATCACATTGCCCAAAAGTCCCCATATACCTCGTCCAATAAAACCTCCAAGTTCCTATAAATTGAGATCCAAGGCGTGGATAGACTTCTATAAGTTGAGAGATGAGAATGGTGCAGAATGGGCCATCTGTAAACATTGTAAGAAGAGGTATCGAGGTGAAAGCACTAGGGGAACTGCAAATCTACTTAAACACTTGAGAAATTGTCAGAAAAAGAGAGAAGCAGAACAGCGAACACCTAAAGATCAGCCTGTTCCATTTATGGTGATCGAAGCGGACAGCCTAGAGCATTTTGAGTTAATCGACAACATATTTTCACCTTCATTGGACGAGACTATAGATCGCTTAATGTCTAGTTCAAGAAAGCAACAGGGAAATTCAGAACATCAAATGCCTAGACACCAGGCAGGTCCATTTAAGGTGATCAAATCTACGAGTCCAGAGGATTTAAAGTTAATCAACTACATTTTTTACTCATCTTTGGATGAGAGGTTAGATTTCCTCCCCTCTTCCAAGTTACTATATGTATTTTTTAAAAATAAAATAAAATTAACTTCTTGTATTGTGAACCTTGTCTTTTGTCAGTGAGATTGTTGTTCATTGCAACCATAATTATTTGACTCGGAGTCAATTGCGCACACTAAGACCACAGACATGCCTTGATGATAACGTAATTTCTGTCATGTCTGATGCCCTAACCTTAGCTGAGAGGAGGAAGAAGAAAGGTTATATAAATTGGTACCTTCCAATTTTTTTTTCGGTAATCTTTCCTATATCTTAATTCCATGTAGTATAATTGGTTCGATTCAATTTACCATGTAGTCCTACTTGCAAGACATAATTTCCTTAGAAATACATACGCATTCGTAAAACAGGAGTGCGCATATGATACATCCGAGTGTATCTCTTTTGCAAAGAAACACATGTTCAGGGAGAATTATATGTCTGCTCTGTTCAGCTGTGAGAAGGTAAGGTTTGAATTTCGTCAAGTCCAATTCATGCATTTCCATGCTTAGTTGACCCATTTGAAAGGTGACAACCAGTTAACTACATATGGTTGCAGATGTATGTTCCTGTCTTTGACAAGGAAAGAAGACACTTCTATCTATTTGTTCTGCATATGAAGAAGCAAGTTGTTGAGATTTGGGACTCATTAGCTAAATCTAGTGGCAGTTCCGTCGACAAGAGATTGCCTAACATGGTAAGTGCTAGCACCCTTCGAGCTACCTTGTCTTGTCTGCAAATTTAACTATATCTTTCCTTCTATTTATGCTTACTTCTACTCGTCAGGAAACCATTTCATCCATAAGCTTGAGCATTTAGATGAAACTTAGTGATTGGTTTTATATTAAATTTGGAATTTGCATAAACTTGTCACTGCTTTTTCTTAAATATATTAATCTTAAGAATAGTAAAATTCAAACTTCTGACAACTTGGTTTTAAGGTGAAATCCAATGATTAGTTTTATATTATTCTTTAACACCAAT
>Ga0325411_1004802_pt1 | contig 15090 bp, 7 predicted proteins | sample PopdelMetagenome_13_FD_206181 | JGI IMG/M metagenome (GOLD analysis project Ga0325411, IMG submission 206181) | Populus deltoides microbial communities from Bellville, Georgia, United States - Xylem-PdIQD-R4 | ecosystem: Host-associated > Plants > Phyllosphere > Stem > Wood/Secondary xylem... | reverse complement strand
GGATCTCAGGTTAGCCCAAACACACACATGATTTTGGTTCTGGTTAAAGGGGATCGCAGGATGGGATCTTAGGTTAGCCCAACCACACACAGGATTTTGGTTCTGGTTAAAGAGGATCGCAGGATGGGATCTCGGGTTAGCCCAACCACACACAGGATTTTGGTTCTGGTTAAAAGAGATTGATAGATGGGATCTCAAGTTAACCCAACCACGCAGATTTTTATTCTGGTTAAAGGGGATCGCCAAATGGGATCTTAGGTTAGCCCAACCACACACAAGATTTTGGTTCTGGTTAAAGGGGATCGCCAAATGAGATCTCAGGTTAGCCCAACCACACATAGGATATTGGTTCTGGTTAAAGAGGATCGCGGGATGGGATCTCAAGTTAGCCCAACCACACACAAGATATTGGTTCTAGTTATAGGGGATCACCGAATAGAATCTCAAGTTAGCCCAACCACACACAGGATATTGGTTCTGGTCAAAGGGGATCGCGAGATGGGATCTCATGTTAGCTCAACCACACAGATTTTTGGTTCTGGTTAAAGGGGATCGGCGGATGAGATCTCAAGTTAGCCCAACCACATAAAAGATTTTAGCTTTGGTTAAAAGAAAGTCGCCACAAGAGATTTAAAAAACTCAAGAAAGAAAGAAAGAAAGAAAAAGAGATAGAATTTAGAGGGGCACCAAGATCGGGTTCTCAAGATAATCAAGTTTGGATCATTAGTTCCTGGTTGAAAGAAGATGGCGGTAAAGACAGTATATCAGATCAGTCGAGTTTTGAGAAAATCAAGATTGAAAGTTTAGGTTTGTTTATCTTTACAAAACTTACTACGCAAAGTCTTTGCTCCGTAAGTGTTGTAAAGAGGAGGTATATGTTGTTACCCATTTTTGGGTTCCCACACAAAAATTTAAAAAATACAAAAAAAATAATTGGAGCAAGAAAAGGATGTTGGAAAACCGAAAAAGGCCAAAATTGGTTGAAGAGGTTCAAAAATGCAAAAGGTTGAAATTTGACAGTATATTTTTAATTGGTGAGAGCCTTGTTGACAAGGAAAATTGAATTTTAGGAAGAAAAGTCCAAAATCAGATATTTATGGGCTTAATTAAATTTTATCTAAGGTTTAATTGAATTTATGGAGGGTTTGATTGCAAGAAAAATTAATTTTTAAGTCAATTTAGGCTTTTATTGGAAGAAATTTAAATTCTAGGGTCAAATTTAATTTAGTCAAATCAGGGGTTTAATTGCATAATTATTGAAGTTTGATGGCTAATTAGGGACTTGATTGAAACAATCCGAAACTAAGGACCAAACCAGAAAAGACTCTAAAATCAAAGGATCCAATTACAATTTATCTGGGGGCTTGATTACAAAATTGCAAAAACATCCAAGGACTAAATCAGAAATATGCATTTTGAATTAGAAAACAACGTCGTTTCCTTGACAACTGTTTATCACCTTCCTCATCCGCAACGGTTTCGATAGTGAATGAGCACTATCAATGGAGTCGTTTCAATCTGGGGGGGAATGTTTCACGCCACCGTGATGCACGCCTGTTGTTACCAAGAAACGCCTACATTCTCTAGCTATAAATCCAAAAGAGGAACCGCACTAGAGGGAGGAGGAAGAGACAAAGAGGGAGGAGCGGGAGCGGGAGCGGGAGCAGGGGCAGCAAGAAAACGGGGAAGAGGGGGGAAAACACAGAGAAAAAGAAAAGAAAAAAAAAAAGGAAAATCGTGAACATAAAAAAAGAGGAGAACAGGGAAAGGAAAGTAAATCTGAGAGAGAAAGAGAGGGAGGGGAGTGAACGAAGCACAAGAGAAGCCACTGCAAAGAGGCAGGAACACCGTGTACCACGGCCCGTCCTCCTCTTCGTCGCCACCAGAGGCACCGCTAGCACCAACAGCACCTCCACGAAGCCACTGCAAAGAGGCAGGAACACCGTTGACAGGAGGGAACAAAAAAACAGAGTAAGCAAACAGCATAACCGAAACAAAGAAGAGAAGAAGAAGAAGCAGCGTTTACCACCACAGCCAGCTGCCGTGACACCAAAGCCACTGTGATCCACCAGCACCGTGAACTACAGCGCCTCCATTCCAGGTAATCCTATTCCTTTTGTTTTAATTTCTGCGCTTGAAACAGGGGCTCGTTTTTGCTATCTACAAAAGCGAGCATGAACAGTGCGAAGGTAATTATATTACCTTCGCACTGTTCCATGCACGCGTAAAATTTTACGTGTGCATGGTTTGTTTGGGTCACTGGCTTAGGCCAGTGATCATGCACAGGTGGCTGGGTCCAGCCTGACCACATGTGCCGGGTTGGGCCCAGCCCGAAAATAAAAAAAATTCTTTTAAAAAATCTGTGATTTTCCACAAATATTTTACTGCATTTTGATCAATATTGATTTATATTTTTATACTGTAAAGATACAAATTCGGTATTAAATATCTATTTTTTGTCAAAAAAAGAAAACAAAATAATAATAAAAAAATGAAAAATAAAATAAAATAAAATATTTTGTTTTCATGCATACGGCCAAGTCTCTCTAAGAAAAAAGTTTAAAAAAAATCATATTGTATCTTCATAAAAAAAAAAGGGTTTTAGCATGAATTTTGGCTTTAATAACCAGTTTATTAAAGTCACGAGAACTGGCCAATATTTCAAAAATTCCAAAAAATATATTTTATTTTCTTTTAATATCTGGGGTTACGACCTTATACATAAGACGTATTCCGGATATTAAATTCTTTTATTGATGTTAGAACGGGTAGGTTTTACCTGATAAGACAAGGACTTCCTTACCGAGGAAAAGTTTTCTTAAACCCTAGACGAACCAACAACTAGAAAACACGACAAGACCTTAGATTTTATTAGACAATAAACAATGCAGTCTACCTAAGGTATGGTGTATTTGGTGTGCTAATACCTTCCCCTTACACAACCAGTCCCCGTCCTCGATCTTTGAGACTAGTTAGGGTTCCTAGTGACCAAAATACTAAGTGGTGACTCCCATTCTATTTTTCCACTAATAAAAGACAAGAATTCCTTGTCTCCCCACATTTGCCACATTAGATACATTTTGAGGGTGGAAGTATTTGCCGCGACGCTGCACACGTGCGATAAGAGTATTCAGAATATACCCTTGATAAAGCATTTCATCTTCTTCATGTTTTAATCTTTCAGTCTTAACAGTAGCAGATTCATCTTCTTGTGGTTCAGGTAGTGCAGACAGATTCGGGTCAAGAATGTAGTAAATATTTAATGAAGTAAGCAAGAACACCATCTTATCCATCTACCTAGTGTAATTTGTACCATCAAAACAATCTAGTTGAATTTTGAAATCCTTTGCAACCCTGACGTTGGAATTTATATTTGTCTCCATCAGATTAAACTTCTAAAATTATAAGAAATATTTAGGATGGAAACAAATATGGAGTTGGCTTAGAGGCGTGAAAACACTGTTTTTAAGGTGTTTATTTGTCCCACACAGAGACAACACTTCCAGGATATAACTAAGCCCTCCAAACCTCTAAAAGAATGAGAAGATTCAAGAAAGAATATACTTTTATTGTGTTTAGTTTTCTATGTAGTAACAGGTTTTTATAGACTTAAAACAATATGACTTTTCATGGAACAATATGACTTTTCATAAAATTATATGATTATTCATGAAACATTATGATTATTCATGAAAAAATATGATTGTTCATAAAAAAGTTAAACTTTAAATAAAACTAATTAGCTGCTATTCAATTTTATCTCAACAGTCATAAATTAATCTCATTGACATATTAAGTTATAAGTGTCATCTTTTAATATTATAAATATCTATATAATAGTATTAGGAAGCCAACTAAAAGAATCCTTTCACCACGGCTTAATTTACTATACAATAAAAACTCACACTTATAAATATTAGGAGGAAGTATTTCTTTCCAAACATATGTTTTCTTTCTTTACTCATTTACAAATTACACGGCTACTGATTTGATCCAAGACATGCAACTACCAAAATATATGTCAAGCTAGCTAAGGAAAGTGCTCTCGTATTATACAATAACTACCTTTCTTTGCTAACTGTTCATGTTAGCAAACATTTTCTCGTGATATGAACATTGAATGAGGGATGTTGTACAAACATGTTCACAGCTGGGACTATTTCATACGGACAGCAATTACGCATTGGAAGAATGCGGGGAATTATTCATGCAAAGGAATTTTCATTTACCAACAGAGCCTAGGATGGAAATGGGACCAAGAACATAAGGAAGCCGAAGCACTTTCCTTAGCTGAAGAAAGAATCACGTGGCAAAATCAAGAACATATCAAAGGAAAGATTTCATGCAATCTTTGCCTTCAATTCCTAATCATGATTGATTCTCATGCAAAACAAGAGTCCACGTTTTGATTGTGTACTGCTGTCCTGGGAGGTTAAATTGTATTTTTCATGCCTTAATCTTCTCCCACAAATCAAGCAAAAAGATATTAGTGGCTAGCACCTTACCCAATTTCAAGCCTAAGTTCATCCCAATCTTCAAGAGTCGATTCTGCAAGATTGACAACATTTTGGAAGGAAATTCAAAATTGGTCTGCTGTTGGCTGGCTGATAAATAAACAAGGGAGGGGGCTCTATAAAAAAAAAAGGAAAAACAAAGAGGAGGCAGAAATGAAAACACACAAAGGTAGGGAGTGAGACGAAGAGAGACGGTGAGTAGAGAAAATGAAGGAAAATAAAAAAGGGAACAGGACAGTGAGACACAAAAGGGGGAAGAGAAGGAAAAAAGAGAGGGAGATACGGAGAGTGACAGAGGCAGACTAAAGAAAAGGAAGCAGAGGTGGTGACATCTTTTTGAGAATTTGTAGCATTGGTCTATTGTCAAACCAAGTTTCTGCTCTTCAATACCAGGTATGACGTTTTTTACTTGTTTTAGCTCATGTTCCTGTTATGCACTGTTGATTCAAGAATTTACTGTTTGCTAGTGGTATTGAATAATGTTGAAAGGTACAAAATAAAGTCTCATTACAGTAGGAACATCAAAACCACTAGCTTTCGTAAGCTCACGTGTTAAAAAAAAAAAAAAGACAGATCCCTTGTAGATACTGAATGCTACAAAAGGAAACAACAATTGTCCAGTGTTTAAATCGATGCTTGCAACAGGTAAATGTAGGTAATGGAAAATAAGGAACTGTAAGGGGTTATGATTCATGAACTTGGGGGGTGTCTTGAATAAAGTTTGGGTTTGTGAAGCAAGATTCAATTTTTGGTTCTGCGGGGAACAAGGATTTGACAATTTTTTTCCTCTAGGATTGTTAGTCTTGTAGTCTCCTTTTGCCTAGAAACAAAAGAGGGAGTAACAAGCAAAGAAAAAATTGATGTTGGGGTCAACCGTTTTGTACTTCATGAATGCAAGATGAATATTTCATTCGGAGACTTATGGTTTCTTGCAAATATTCTCATACCTGCAAAAGAGAAAAACGTAATAGCTAGTGAGGAAAAAGCTTTGGGTGGTTACTGCTTTTCATTTCCACCGTTATAAGATAAAATAAAATATATATAATAAATTATCTTCCTTTGAACTTGCTCGGCCAGGTCTTCAAAAAAAAAAAACAACATTATTTGTGTATTTTTTTATCATCATAAAAAAAAGTAAATATTTTTCAAGCATATAATTTAATAATTTAGATCAAGTCAACCTCATCCTATTAAAGCCCATAGAATAATAATGGGGACATTCTGGTCCATTTTGAAACTAATCAAAACTAGTGGGCCTAAAGCCCAATTAAAATTTTTTGTTTTACCATCCTTACAACCACCTCATTACATGTCTTTTTTTAAAAGGATCGATGTCCAGATCTTAAAATCAAATATGGGTTATGCTCATTTTTAGGAATCTCGAAGGAAATATTTTTAGAACTTAATGTCAACATCTTCGACGAGTCTCCTATTTTTAGAGATTAACATCAATTTTTTCACAAGATAACTAGAAAATTAAAAAAAAAGCTAAAAATAATTAGGATGGCAATCGAAAAGACATATTTAAGATAAAAACACATAGTAAATGTTACATTTCGTAATAAAGAATGTTATAAGAGTGACATCGTTCTTCTCTTAAACATAACTAACCCTTCATTAAATCTCTGAAACCAGTGCTAACTCTTAAGATCCCTGGTTTCCTTTAATTACTAGGTGGTGACTCCTAACTTTCCATGATGTATATTTTCAGCCCCCGCCACGACATCCACCTTCGCATCCTTTACCATCACCCTACTATTACAAATCTCCACCACCACCTAAAGTTTTACCTCCTCTATACTACTACACCCTCCCCCTCCATCAATAACCTTCACGTGCTCATCTTCCCAAATTTCATCATCCACCAACAGCATTAAGCATAGTTTTGAAACCCGGTCCGGCTCGGCAGGTCGACCTGGGGCTGGAATTGGGTCGGGTTGAAGGAAAAACCCGGAGTGACCAGGCGGGTTGACCCAATAAGACCCGGTCAAAAACTTAGTTGCAACCCATTGACTTTTGTTTTTTTACTAAAACGACGTCATTTTAATTATTTTTTTAAATTGACCCGAGTGACCCAGTGACCTGGTCAAAACTCGGGACCCGGGCCTTGGACTGGGTCGGGTCTGAAAACTATGGCATTAAACACCCACTAGATCTAACCATAATCATCCCCATGCTTTCAGCCACGACTGCAACAATCTTCCCCTTAATTTATCACTCCAAAGTAGCTGACCTCCCTCTATAAGCATTCATTTTATGCTTTGCAAGCAGAGAATCGAAGAGGGGACATATTAGTTTCATACTTGATAGGATTTTTCCCTAAAAGTAGTCGCAGCAATACACAACAATAAAAGGAAAAGACATACCTGGACTGAAAAACAGAAAGAAAACTGAAACTTTAATGAAGCAAAGCTCCCTCTACAAGAATCTTTTTTCTACTCTACAAATGGAGGATCAAAGAGGGAACAAATTAGTTTGAGACCTGATAAGATTTTTCCCTAGAAAAATCCACAACAATACATAGAAGATAAAGGAAAAGACATACCTAGATTGAAATACAGGAAGACTAAAACTTCAACAGAGCAGAGCTATCTCTATAAGCATCCATTTTCTTCTCTGCAATTGGGGAATCAAAGAGGGAAAAGATTTTTCCCTAGAAGCAGCCATGGCAATACACATTAATAGAAGGAAAAGACAGACATGGACTGAAAAACATAAAGAAGACTGAAATTTCAATGAAGCGAAGCTCTCTCTATAAGTTTTTGTTTTCTACACTATCAGTGAGGCATCAAAGAAAAGATACAAGAGTTTCAGATCCACTAGGTGCTTTTCCTCCAGTGGTGATAGCGCATGATTCCACGCACCGACAACGACGATGCTGCGCGGTTCCATGAACTGCTAGGATTACCTCAGTTCTAGTAACTTCTCTAGTTTGTTCCAATAGTCCCTAAACAACCACAACAACCTTGGAAGGCCAGTTCCTAACCCTAAACTATTTTTTGATAAATTGTTAGTTTTTTGGGACAAAATATTAACTGTGTATGGTTTTGGGACTAATTTTATGTTATAGCACGTGACTTTCAATTTGATCATCAGATTAAGTTGAAATTTTGTGGGGAGTCTTATAAAATATTATTTTAACTTAGGTTAAAGTTTCAGAATTTTTGGAGTATGATAAGATTTTTTCAAATAAAAGAACAAATAGCACGTGTCAAGAAATTTGTTTAGGGATCAAATTGAAACTTTTCCCAAAACAACCCTCTTTATAAGCAACCAACAATGAAAAAAAAAAGGAAAAAAAGGGAGTGTGCAGCCGGCCAAGAGAAAAAAATGTGAAAAGAGGGCTTTTGTCATTTTTCATGGAAATTGCTTGAAAAAAAAGGTGTAAGAAAGAGTGCTAAGTAATTAAAGAGAGGGTTTGAAACATTAAAGATTTTAAGTGGGCTTTTAGAGAATGAAAAATTGAGATTAGAGGGAAGTGCGAAGGAGAACTTGATTCAACTTATTTTGGCTTTTGACTCTTCATTTCTTAAGGGTAAGAAAACTCTCCATAATGATCCATTGTGTTGTTTTTCATGTTTCTTCTTGGATTGAATAGAATTGGTATTATGTGAAGGTGGGTTCTTGATGTTATGGTGGTTTGAATGTATAGATTTATATTGATTATATATTTATTGAGGGAATAAATGTATGGGCTTGTCATTAATTAGGTTAATTTGTAATAAAAAAAAGGAAGAAAAAAAAGAAGAGAAAAGAAGATGGAGGGGGATAAAGAGTGGTTTCCACCTTGGATTTGATATTAATCTCTTATTATGTTATGAGTATATATGATTTTATTATGTTGATTAGTGAAATTTTATACATTGATGCTTAGTTATTATTATGTGTGATTATGGGACTTTTAGATAAATGGAAATGGTGGATGTAATTTGTGAAGTTGTGCTAGAGTATTGAATGTTGGAATGAAAAAAATAAAATAAAAAAATAAATGGGTTGAAGTTAATTAAATGAAAAGTTGAAGAATTATCATGTCACCATTTTTATTTGAATTTTTGACAAAGGTAAAGAATTTTGAGGGGTGGGTTGAATTGATATAATTGAAGATTTTTCATGACTTAAATGGATGAATTGAGTTTGGATGATGGATTAAAATTTAGAGTAGAATGAAATTTATCCTCCTTTTAAAAAGGTGAATTTGACCATGAAAAATATAAGAAATAAAACTTCAAGCTTGAAGAAATTAATGAATTGCATTTAAATAGTGAAAAATAATAATAATGAAATTATGTGTTGAATTAGGTGTAAAGGAATTAAATTTCTTATAATTTTTATAATAATATAAGATTCCCTTATAATTGTGGTGAATTAAAAGTTTAGGTGAATATAACATTGTAAGAATTATTAAAGAACATGAAAATAATAATAATAATAATACTAATAATAATTTCGGGTATTAAAATTGTATTGATCAAAAAATTTACTATATGTAAAAGTTTTAAGTAATTTATTGGATGATGAAGTATTGAAATAATATGATCTTTTAAATAAAACAGGAGAAGTTAGAGGCTCTAAATAGCAACAGGGAGCTACTTGTCGAGCATCACCAGTAGGTAGGTATCCGACATCTTGAATTTTTGTAGAAAGATTAATTGAAAAACATGTATTAATTTTAATTAGAAATTCTGTAATTTGTGTTTTGATGTTAACGGATGAACATATTTGGGCAAATGAAATAATGTCCGCTAATTGGGCGGATAAATAATGGCCGATAATTGGGCGGGTGAACACATTTTGGCGGATGAACTAATGTCCGGTAATTGGGTGGGTGGACTAATGCTCGGTAATTGAGCGGCTGAATTAGTGCCGGTAATTGGACGGATGAACTAGTGCCCGATATTTGAGCGAATGGATTAGTGTCCCTAATAAAGGAGTAGTACCCCTGTGAAACGGCTAAGATTGGAATTAATTTGATGAATTTGGAGGTGTAAAAATATTAATGATTCATAATAAAGTATATAGGAGAAATATTTCTATATGGGTGTAGTGAAATGATACATTGCATTTATTGATAATTATAGTATTGATAAAATATTAATTTTATTTTCAAGACCCTCGTAGCAATAAAATAGATTATACTTGAATATATGACACTTTTTGTATATTTATATTGATCAACATGTATTTTAAGATTTATAAATGATGTAAAAGAGGTTGAATGAACCTTTATATTTGTAGAACAAAATTGTTATATGTAATTAATGTGAATGTCATACTTAAAAATATCTTTGTGTTGTATTAAGTATTTGCATTTTATCATAGTTGCTCATAGGATTAGAAATGTTAGAATGATAATAAAAATAAAAAAATAAAGAGAGAGAGAGAGAGAGAAGAAGAATTTAGCCCAAATTTTTAAATTTAATTAAGAAATTGTCCCGGATAAAATAGTGGGAGCGTTGCATTCATATTCTAAGTTTTTATTATTTTTCTTAGAATCAATTAATTTTGCAAGTTATGTAAACCTTAGTATTATTTATGTTCTTTTTTTTTATTGATTGCATCTTTATTATCGGACAATACATGTCTATTATTTTTGTGATGTATTGATTGGCAAGGAGGTTCAAGATAATTGGACCATAATTATGATATGAATTGTGTCAAGAATGAAGATCTTGATAACTTGGTATGGTCCCGTTATAGGGGAAACTCTGCCGAATTTTTTGTAAAAAAAATTATGTCGAATAAAAATTAACACTTATAAATAAATATGTTTTTTTTTTTGTCATGACAAACAGCATGCATTTTTTTGTAACGCTTAAATATCTTACATTGTGCATGCATTTTGAATATAGATTAATGCATCATGCATCACTTGCTTTAATTTTTTTGAGAGTACACACAAGCTTTTAAGTTAGGTGGGGGATTATTGGTTTTCTCTATGACTATAAGTTAAGGTTCAAATACGTGAAACACTTAACTTATATTTGAGTGCCTGCTTGGTAATTGTGAGCATATGTATCTTAACCATTCTTTACAATGCTCTCATATTGTATGAAGACTATCACTGGACAGATCTGAAACCTTTTGAGACCAGGTAGAAACTTGCTCATGTTCACTTAATGAATAGAACATATCCTTCAAATGTATATGCCATCTATAAATTACATCAAGGAAAACCCGACATGTAGCATCCTAAATTCTAGGGATTTTAGGTGCCAAATGGTCATCACATAATTCTACGAGAGTTTAGATTAGTACAAAATGACTGAGATGAATATGAATTTCCTTGTCAATGTAATAAAACACCAGATGATAACCATTGCTACCCTTTGAAGGACAAACATGCATGTAATTTACCTCTCTTTTCTCACAAGCATGTCATATTTATTGGTTTTTGCAACATTGCATGTCTTTCATTTGTAGAAGAAATATAAGTCCACCCCTAAAACACCAACCATTGTCAAGATCTATAAGAAGCAAATGAGGGACATAAAAAAAACTCAAATTAGACAAAGTCTAATCGATTCCTTAAAGGTTGAAATGACCCAAATAACAAGTGCAAGTTGCTATCGTTAAATTGAAAAATGATTGGGAGTCATTGAAAGGGCAGTTTAGCATGGTCCTCGTGATGCTATTGAGATGTGTCTAGTGCTTGATGTCATCATTCCTGAGGACTTCAAAGTGCCCCGATTTGATAAGTTCACTGGATCTCAATGTCCTATAATTCATCTGTGATTTTATTGCACCAAAATGGTTAAGGTGATACACGATGAAAAGTTATTGATACATTACTTCTATGAAAGTTAGGTGGACTTGCTCTTCATTAATATATGGGCCTTGGTAGAACCTAAATCAAAAGGTGGAGTGATCTTGTCATAGCTTTTACTAAATGCTACGAGTTAAACCTAGAATTGGCCCCTAACGAATATCCTTTTGAGAAATGGAGAAAAGAGCCGATGAAACTGTTAAAGAATATGTTCAAAGATGGCAAGGACATGTTGTTCAAGTTAACACCTCTTATAAGTCGTCTTTGAAAAATTGAGTAGCAGGTGGAGGCAATGTTTTGTACTCTACGAGGAGTAATGGACAATATCTATATCAACTAAGGACAATGTTGCTCAAAGACAGTTTATGGTAGTGAATTACTTAATGAACTTTAGAAGCAGTTGTGAGTAATGTTACACTTGAGAGGCATCTTCATGGTTAAAAGTCCAACTTGCCCTTTAAAGGATGGCTATGATACATGAAAATTGTTATCATATTAGTTAGGAGCGATTTGCAAAAATCATTGATAATAGATGATTTGATAAACTCTTTCAAAAAAGTGAGAATAATGGAGATCCGCTTCTCTACCAAAATAAAATAAGTGGGTAATGGTGCAAGCATACTACAAATGAGGGTGAATTGTCTGATTAAGGGGGCAATATCATGGCTAAGGAAGTTTGTCACTTCTCAAAAAATAGTTAATTGAGCAGAGTTTCATTTATTACATGAGTAAAACCCATGTGGGTTGAAGAGTCAAAAGATCAAATCTTAAAAATTACAAACCTCATCCATCAAGTAATAGAGAAATGGCAAGAAAGGGAGGCTATATTTCAAAATAGGTAAAATACATGCATAAACATCATTAAAAAAAAAAGATTTCATGAATTTTTCAAGGATTCTTCTCGAAAGCAGTCAGAAAGGTTCAGCAAATGTAAACCATTAGAAATCCAATCCAGAAACTATTTTAATCCATCAAAAAATCATATTTGTATTTTAATACAAAAAAGGATATAAAAGAAAAGAAAATGACTAAAAAATTATTTTGCATGATATAACATGTTTTAAAAATATCAAAGATTTAAGAAAAATAGCTTTTTATATTTTTGCATGTCGTATGGATTTAATAACAAATTTATTAAAGCAACGAGAACTTAACCTACATTTCAAAAACATCAAAAAATTATTTTGTTTCTTTTAATATCTGATATTATGAACTTATATGTATGGCATATTCTCGATATTAAAAGGGTAGTTTTTTTATTTTTATATTTTTTTAGTGTTAGAATGATTAGGTTTAACCCATAAAGCTATGATCCATTTTACTGTTGTGGACCGATTTTTAACTCATAGACAAACCAATAGATAGAAAAGCCTAACTTAGCAAAAATCAGACAAAACAAACAATACAGTTTACCTTATGTAAGGTATATGAGGGGTGATTCATCGTCTCTATATATAATCAATCATCTTATTCAAACTATGAGACTAGTTAGAGTTTCTAATTACTAAAATATTTGGTGACGATTTCAAACTTTTTTAATTGATAAAGAACAAGAATTTCTTATTCTTTCCATCTACATCTCAATGATCCCGGTCCGAAAAAACATAAGCGATACTTTTTAGGACCCCTCAATAATAAAGATTTGAAGTTGTTACCAGTAAATCTAAATTTTAATTAATAGTAGGTAAGATGGGATAAGATAGAATTTAGATTGGGAGAAAGTTATTTTTTATTGTTTAACTCGAGATTATTGAACCTTTGAAAAAGAAAAAAGTTATATATAAGGGTGATTATAATCTTAAATTAAGCATAGTATTATAATTTTAAAATACATGTCCCGAGCGTTTATATTCCGCACGGTATTTAGAAGGGGGGAAAAGAGACAAAAGACAATAAGCGAAACGAAGTAAAAAAGGCTTTGTTTCACCATTGTTGTGGAATCTTGTTGCCAATTGGCAATATCCTTCTCATCTTGCAAGATAGTTTGAAGTCCCGATCTTTAATCATATGGTGAAAATAAAATTCTCATGAACTCTTTACTCTTAATGCAGGTAATGCGCTTTTGACTGAATTTAGTTTTAACGTAAAAAAAAAATAAAAATCTACAGGAATACATTGCTTATTTGCGTTTAACAAATATGTGACAAACTGGTAATCGTACCAATATTCTCTTTTATATGGTAAAAAAAACCTTTTTTTATATAGAATCGGGAAATGTACCATATAAATAGACCCGGGCAGCAGAGAATATTTGATAAAAATAAAAATAAAAAAAATGGTGGCTACTAGCTAGTTTGATGAACAAGAAAATTTAATTTGCAACGGACTCATTCAAGCAGCCTGAACACAATGAATTAACATAAATGATGATGACACCCCATGACTCCGGACAGAGCTGCTGATATTATAAGTGTTCCCATAGTTTACAGTAGTTCCATACAAATGCCACCCCTTCCTTGCTTGAAGGGGCATCAAGAATTTGAGCATATTTAGGTAACAGTTCAAGTATCCCACATTGCGAAGAAAATTTGATTGCTTGGAAATTAACAATATTATGATATTGCATTTTCTTGATTTGAAGAACTCTATTATCTATAAATTGTCTTTCGAATGGCAATCACTGGAATAGTGAAAAGATGCAACGCAAATCAACCAGCACAAAGTCTCCTTTTCTGCTTCTGTAAATCTAAATTGTAAGAGATAAAAGACTTCAAAGAAACTAGTTGGTCTTAAACGAGCACCCTCAGGGAGGAAAATACTAACGAGTATGATCCCATAAATAAAGTAGTTGGTCTCAAATGAGAACATGCAGAGACGAAAATACTATTGAGTATATTATCCCAGCAGGTTCGAGTTCAAATTTGGGTTTTGAAATTAGTGTACACCAATCAAATGTTACTTCAAGGAGAGTTTTACTCTCTAGTAGCTTATTCATTCATTATAGAACTCCAAGGAGAGTTATCTTTTATGAGTGTGTGTAAGAGAGACAGAGAGATATTGTTGTGTAGCAGTGTAGGTACTGTGTTTTCTCTGGGCTTTGTCATGAACTTTGTTTGGTATCATGTAAGCAAGAGCATCTCATTATAAAGGACAAAAGTTTAGTTATACAAACTTAATTTGTAAACTCTTCGATCCAATCTACTCTTCTTCTTTAATTTGGAATTGTTGTCTTCTAGCCGGAACACTTGTTTTTTCCTTGTCCCAATCAAATAATTAATAGTTCTCATTTGAAATTTCTACCCTTCCCTCAACGAATAGAAGATAGAAATATTTCCCACGGGTTACGATAAAAACAGAGAAAGAGGCAGGCAGATGGCCAAGGAGGAGATTAAATTATAATGGAATGGATATGCATCTAGCAAGATAAATATAATTAATAAATAAATAAATAAAGAGAGTTGTGAACATGGCATACCCTCATCGTTAACCCTAATTCCTAGGCATTAATTTCATGTCATGTTTATTTTTATATTAAAGTTCAATCATAAATAAATAAAATATATCTGTTTTATACATCACAAAGATTCAAAACTATATTAGGTTAAAAAAAAGTTGTTGAAACACAAGTTATTTCAAGTATACTTTTATCGTGATTTTAAAAAAAAATACCCTTTATATTGTCTATGATACTCATTGATAATAAAGTAAAGGTATTTGCCAATTCATAAGTTAAAAGAATGATGAACCCTAGGCCCCGTTACAACGGTTAATGATAAGGCATAGCAAATTAAATATTTGGGATTAGGAGAAAAGATATGCTAAAGGCTCAGTTACGAAATTTAGCATATCTCAGTGGTTCGACTAGTTTTGCTT
>Ga0325411_1004799_pt1 | contig 15093 bp, 10 predicted proteins | sample PopdelMetagenome_13_FD_206181 | JGI IMG/M metagenome (GOLD analysis project Ga0325411, IMG submission 206181) | Populus deltoides microbial communities from Bellville, Georgia, United States - Xylem-PdIQD-R4 | ecosystem: Host-associated > Plants > Phyllosphere > Stem > Wood/Secondary xylem... | reverse complement strand
AGTTAGCTCATTTACTGTAAAAAGTTCAGTGTCGGTACATTTTTCCTATTCTGTCACATGAGTTCAGTGTCATTTACTGGAAAGTTTTGGCCCATCTAAGGGTAACACATGAGCAAAGATCATATGGTCTTACATCCTGTCTTTATCTTCCCGCCTCTGAATTCTTCAATTTGTTTTCTCGTCTTTCACTTGAAACCAAGTTGGTACCTCTGATGCCAACTGATTGGAAAGTGATTCGCAGAGACTGGCTAGTTAGTGATTGCAGTTGTAGGGTCTAAATTGTTCCTTCACCACCACCTTTTAGAGTGTCGGCAGCAATACCATATAACCTAAGAAAACATATCTTTTGCTGGATGATTTTGGTTTTAAGCGGCGGCTTAAGTATTAAAATTAGGGCAAAATTTGGACGGTGCTATAGGATTCAAGAGCAAGAATGAAATGTGGATATATAGAGAGAGAGTAAAAAGTGTTGGTACCGTTTTTGCCTCTACTTGATTCCCGAACACTGGTGCGAACCAACATATTACGCCCGATCTTGCAACTCTGACCTTTGCAATCATATCTTTTTTAGTGTCAAGTAATGTCAGAAAACAATCTTTCATCTTAATCTTATCTCCCTTCTCCAGCAATTGTCCTAAGCTCAATATGTTGATTTTCATTCTTGATATATAATATAGACATCACCAATAAATTGATGACTTCCATCTTTTAATTTAATCAAGATCATACATTTTCCTTTTATGGCAACCTTTGAATCATCTGTTAAGGTGACATTACCTCTAATTGCTTCATCAAGTTCCATAAACTTGTCTTTGTCTCCACACATGTAGTTACTGACTCAATTGTCTAGGTACCACATGTTCTCTTTGTGTTGCATTCTCTCATTGTGCACTAGTAGTAGAGTGGCTTCCTTCTCTTCTTCTATCATAAGATTAGCATTCTTTTCAACCGTCTTGGTTGGATTCCAGCAATTCCTAGCATAATGACCTGTCTTTTGATAATTATAGCATTTAACTTTTGATTTGTCAAACATGTTGTCCAATCTGGATCTTGAATTGCTACTACCAATTGAATCGATCGACCAATTCCCTTCATTCGATCGATTGTTTGATCTGTTGGGGCTGCCTCGACCTCCTCTTTCAAATCTTCCTCTTTCTCCTTGGGAATATCCAAAATCATCTTGCTTTAAAAAAAAGTGTTTGTGCACCCACATCCTCTTGAATCTCATTGACTCTTGCCTCATGGGCTTATAATTTTCCCATGAGACCTTGTATTGAAAGAAAATTCATATTTTATGATTCCTCTATCACGACCACCACATAATGGAAGTTTTTTTGCAGCGAGCGTAGGATCTTCTCTACCACACGTGTCTCTTCCATCTTCTCCCCATATCTTTTTATTTGATTGTATATGGTCAATACTCTTGCAAAGTATTCTGAAATATTCTCTGATTCAAGCATATGTAACTTTTCAAAGTCACCACATAGTTTTTGTAAACATACCTTTCTCACATTGTCAGCTCCTTAGTTTGATTCTAGTAAAACTTTCCATGCTTGGTTGGCAGTGGTTAAGTTAGCCACTATCTCAAAAGTGGAGTCATCCAGACATTGGTAGATGATTGTTAGTGATAGTTGATTCTTTCTTCGTGCCTTTTGCACGACCTCTTTTTGGGCTGAAGTCAACATTGCGTCATCTATAAGCTCCTCAAAGTCTTTTTCAACTGTCTCTCATACATCTTGGAAACCTAGCTAAGCTTTTACTCGAATACATCAAGTTTGATAATTGTCCTTTGTTAACCTATGACATTGAAGTAGCAAGTTTGAATTGGCCATATTAAATAATCAAACATAAACTCTATACCACTTGTTGGAAAAGAAAAATAGGGTGTGGTAATTAATTTATATGAACAAACATAAGAACAAAACTAAAAAACAAGAAAAAGAATGAGGTAAATGATATTTTATTAAGAGTTAATTTTCTCAAAAGATACACATTTGTAGCTCTTCTCTATATGTCTCTCAATTTGTGTATAACGCTTAAGATTACAAGCCTATTTATAGGTCTCATCTCCTAACTAATTAAGAAATTAAACTATTCAAAGGAAATCCTAACCTAATAAGGAATCTAACATTCTAATTAAAGGATTGTAATAAATTAGTTTATTACAAATCCTTCTTTATCAAGGATTCTTATACTAACTAGGATTTCTCCTTTAGCTAATATTAAAACTTTTATAAGCTCTAAATTCTATTAGTCTAAATTCAAGTTGATATTGAACTTCCACACCCTTGGATAGGAAAGGCTTGTCCCGAATTGTACTCACTAATGAATAATAACTGCTTGTAAAACTATACAGCCATGTGCTTAAGAGCTTCATCATCCCCCACCCACCGACTATTAGCATTCTTTAGGGCTTTAATCTTATTCTTCTGCCTCCTAATAAGTAATAACTGTTTTGGTATGAAAATAGGAAGAGTTTTTATCCCGTAGGAAATCCACTGACATCTTGATTTTTGATTGTGACACAGTCTGGTTATAATCCTCTGTCAACTTTCTCTCCAACCGGTGCAGAAATGGATTTCCTCCATTTGTCATAGTACGTTGGACACCACCAAGCCGATCTAGAACCTTCCTTTTACGCTGAAAGATATTCCCAAATACTTGTTTGTTCCATTCTTGAAGTCATGCATAATAGAACAAAAACGGTTGCTACCAGCCCCTCTGCAATTCCAATATATAATATGCACACATCATAAACGCTGTAAGGTTTGAATGAAAATACAAACTCGAACATCATCTGATCAAATCCTATCGGAAACCTCCGTTTCAATCATAACAGTGTCCTCCCCCTACAACATGATTCACCCTATCAGGTAAACATTTTGTATTGGTGTCCCTCTCATCCTCCATCACCAACTCAGTATCAGGTGGCCTAGATAACTGGTGCTTGCCTCCACTTTGTAGCTGCCATGTTTAAACTTGCTCTTCCACAGCATAAGGTGCCTTGATAAACCCTTCGCTTGCATGTTGCATCGTCATGCAATTTTTAGACGTATTATTTGCTTGTAAAGTTTCTTGTGCCTGGGTTTTTGCTTTGGCTATCTGGAACAAACTAAAAGTAAGAAGACTCAGCCCTCTTTATTACCGCCTCTTAGTTTGTACTAGGGGCATTAGGCCCATGGGCTGGATCCCCCCCTACCATCATGTTTACTGATTGGGCTTCTTATATCAAATATATTCCTTGCCTTCGTAGAATTATTAGCAATAGCTTTACCTTTATTTCCTGCCCCATTAGAGGCCATGACTGCGATATTCAAATCTTGTAAAGCATTAAAACGTGATCCCTCAATTATGCTTGTTGTCATATCCCGTCTTTTAAGCTTTCGTAGCCTTGTCACCCGCCTGAGATCTTTGCTTTGAATCTGAAAATTTAGGAGAAGCTGTGTTTTCAGATTTCATGCCCAATCTCCTCCCCGGCTTTTTCGCCACCATCCAGTCCCCGTAGGATTCAACCACTGCCGATCTGACCACATACCCACTGCCTATTACGTGCTCCCATTACCTATCTCTAGTGTAGTTCCACATTCCTTCTGGTGCATTACCTCTTCAGGATTGGCAGCATGTTGTATATGAGGACATGCCTCCTTTCTATGACCATGTTGGCCACAATGGAAACATATAAGGTGCAGGCCCTCGTAGACTATTTTGCGAACCCTTCGTCTCAGCTGGAACTTTGCCAGAAGAGGATTTGTTAGATCCACTTCCATACTGATTCTAGCATAATTCCCACGAGAACCAATTGATGTTGTCCTGTCCACTTTCAGAGTCTTGCCAATTTTATCACCAATTCTCCACAAAATCTTGTTATCATAAGACTCCATTGCCAAATCTGGGAGTCTCATCCACAATGCAACTTTATCTATTGTGGCTTCATTGGGATTGAAATTTGGATGCCATTGTCTCACTGTAAGATAATGGTCCGCCACCATCCAAGGACTCCCAAATAAGGCATATTCCCAATCATCTGAATTGGAAAACATAGCCAAGAAGAAGTCATCCCCCTAGTCTACCAGACCTAAATCGCCCTGGATTCTCCACAGTGCTTGGAGTCTTTCCATTAGATATATATAACCAATCTTCCTCCCCATGACTTTGATTATTAAAGTTTGTCTCCAAGGCTCCCTGATCCGTTTTTTTTCTTTCTTTCTTCAGCAGACAACTTAATCAAAGGACACTCCTCATCTCCCTTTTCCACTTCCTCATCATCCGAAATATATTCATGTTCCCTGTGATCCTCATTCAACTTGTGATCTAAATAAGAAGCACAGTAAAAGAATCTTTATTATTAAACAATCCAAAGAAATAGAAAAAAAATATATATATAAGAAAGGAAAAAGCTAGTGTTTCATTGAATATAAATATAAGAAAGGATAAGGCTAATGTTTCATTAATACTGTATAATGCAATTAAAACAATCAAAAGGAATAGGTTTAACCTAAATACAAGAGACTATATATAGATTAAACAAAGAAAACTAAAAACAAACTGTAAAGACTATTCTACCCTTAATAAACAATAAAATAAAATAACCCTAATTTTCTTAACATCCCCTCAAACTCATGATATGATAGGTACAAGCATCGAGAGTTTGCCAATTAAAAAAAAAAAGTGGGAAATAGAATGTGACATGATAAAGAAATCTACAATCCGCAAAGAAGAAAGAACAAAGAGTAAAATAATTATATCATGCTTGAGATAATGATGAATAAAATGACAATCGATCTCAATATTCTTAGTTCATTCATGAAAAACCGAGTTGTGAGCATTCTGAATAGAACTCTAGTTGTTACAATACATTAAAGCAAGATGAGAAAGAGAAACTCTCATATCTACAAGTAACCTAACAATCTCTGGTGGTAGATATCATAGCATGATATTCTGTTTTGGTTGAAGATTCACTACCACAATCTTTATATTTACCGACGGAATTTTCTGTTGGTATTTGTATTATCATTCCGCTGGTAATTAATTTACCAAGGAAATCATCGACAGAAATGCTCCGTCAGTGAATCTTTCGTCGGTAATTTTTTTTCTCAGTAAGTTTGTTGGTAATAAAAAAAATTATTACCGATGGATTTACTGTGGAAAAAGCGCGCAAAAAAAAATTACCTGCTTCATTCTGTCGGTATTTCCCTTGGAAAAATACCGTATGTAATTCCTTCAGTAATTATTTAAAAATATTTTTAAAAAAATCCATTTTACAAAACTATAAAATAATTAAATTAATATAAAATCAACACTCTATAATACTCAAAATGCTTGGAAGAAAAAGAAGAAGAAAATCAACTCAAACAAATTGGCAACAAATAAATAACATGAAAAAATAAATTCAACTAAAAACAATTCATATGAAAAAAATAAAGTTGTGATTGCTAAAAAATTAAAAATCCTATAAATAAATAACTAAAAATTGATCTCTTGTGAAAACAAATCCTACAACAATATTCTTACAATTATTAAGAACAAAACAATTAAAAATAAAATAAAATAAACAAATATAGTAAAAAAACATGAAAAAAGAAGAAAAAGGAAAAATCTTACCTTAATGTGGTTGCAAGTGAAGTTAAGAAGAGAGAAAAAAAAAACAAATTCTTAAAGTATATTAATTAAAAAGAAACTAAGAAGAAAAAGAAGAAAGGTGAAGAATACATACCTAAGAATAGAGGAGAAGAAAAGGAGTTGAGGAGAGAAGAGAAGAGAAAGAAATGAATATTGATGTTTTTTTACTTATGAGGAAGAATAAGATGAAGAAGAACAAAGGAGCCTCATCTGTTGTGAAATTAAGGATTCTAGACTTTTTATTGGGGTGTTTTACCGATAGATAATTAAATATTAATATTTTTAATCATTCTGTCGGTGATTCCGTCTATAATATTTAATTTAAATTTTCAATTTAATCAAATATTTTCAGAAACTGTCAAATATTACTAATGACTTTTCAATCCGTCGGTGATTCCATATGCAATATTTAATTTAATTGAAACTTTTCAGAAAACCGCCAAATAACACTGACGACTTTTCAATCCGTCGGTAATTTTGTATGTAAAGAACAATAACTAACAATTCAATTAGGAAGTAAACAGTTTTAGAGCTCTCTAGAATATACCGACAGAATTTTCCATTTGTGAATCCCCTTGTAAGTGACATGATGAACAGTGTTCACGGTTTACCAACAGAATTTATTTTATTGGTATAAATGACACGTCATCGTTTTTTTGCTTTGTTTTAAAAAAATTTCCCCACTGTAATTCCCTCAGTATATATCGAGAGAATATTTTCGTCGGTAAAATCCGTCGGCAATTTACCAATGGAAATATTCCCTCGGTATTTTTGTTTGTATTTATCGATTTTCTAGTAGTGATTAAGAAACAATCGGTTGTTTCTTGCTCTTCCAAAAAATAAGAGAATCACTCAAAAAGATACAAAAACCAGTAACAAACTTACGATCTATAGAATCACTGTCATGATCAGCATCAAAATATGCACACAACTCTAAGGAAAAGGTGAATGGAACTAAAACACTCTTACATAACCATACAACTTTTTGAAAAGAGAAAAACCTGAAATATGTGAAGATAAAATTATATTAATCAAACCTATAGCAGCAAGAACAACTTCACCCCAAAACACACCAAAAACAGAAATAGACAACAAGAGAGAATGAGTAGTTTTAACAATGTGCCTATGTTTTCTTCCAACAAAGTCATTTTGCTCAGGAGTATACGTACACGAAGTTTGGTGAATAGTTTTATCTAGGGCAAGCAATTCATAAAATTTATTAGAGTGTATTCCCCACACAAATCACACTTAAAACATTTGATAACAGTAAAATGTTGAGTTTTGACAAGAGCGTGAAAGGTTGTATATACCTCAAAGAATTTAGAACAATGTTTTATTAAATAAATCCAACAATAACGAATATGATCATCAATTAAAAAAAAAAAAAAACATAATATTGAGACCCTCCTTTTATGGCAACAGGAGAAGGTCTCTATACATAATAATGAATCAAATCAAATGGAGAAGAATAAACATAAATACTTTAATTAAAAGATAAAGAGGAAAATTTTGCTAGTTTACATCCACTACAATCAGAAATATTACAAATAAATTTCCTGAAGCTCCTGTGAATGCTAAAATTCTCAAATGAGAAGACAAAACATGACCTAGATGAGAATGTCATAAATAAAAACTAGAAGAAAAACTCAAATGAAAAAAAGAAAGATAAATCAATATTAGTAGCAACAGCAGTAACTGACACTTTTAACTCATCCAAAATATATAGTATCCCCTTCCTATGGTCTGTTTCAATCAATTTCTGTGACTGCAGATCCTGCACTCAACAAAAAAGAGAGGAAAAGATGACTAAATAATTACCAAAATCACATAACTGATCTAAAAAAGAAGAATAGACACTGTTTATAGCTATAAGGAGAGAAACGTCTGAAATTACTCAGTTAGAGTACTAGGATTGATGAAAGGACTCGATGAAACTACTATTGTAGTATTAGACTGTGGTGGTTTGTAACTCTGAAGTGGTCGACGAGCATTAGATTGTGACTAGTTGCCAAGCTTCCAAGCTTGAGATTGCTGCGACGATTGATTCTACTATCTCAAATTAGAACACTCAATTTTCCAATGACATTTCTACTTACAGAAATTGCACTCATCAAAGGCAACTCTTCTTATTAGTATAGAGTGGCTTAGAAGGTACTACTAGCATAGAAGGATTATAATTAGAAATAATTCCCTTTTCAAAGTAAGACTAAAGATGTACTTCATCAACCAGTAACTCATTATGAACTAAGTCGGTGGAAGAAAATGGAGAGCAATGTAAAATTGAACCTCTAAGTCTTTTAAAATCACTGCAAAGTGCCGTTAAAAAATATATCAATTGTTGCTGCTCTCTACAAGTAATATAGGCACCACGTGCTTTTAATTTTGTTGATTCTGTAAAAACCAATTGATCTCAAAGATCCGTTATAGCAAAAAAAAACTCTTGAATACTTATTATAAAGTAGAGAGCGATGCAAAATTGAATCTCTAAGTCCTTTAAAATCACTGCGAAGTGTCGTTAAAAATTATACCAATGGCATGGAGTGGCAAGCTATTAAAACCCAGCTTGAATGGTCTGGGTTTTATTGTTTTAAAAACATTGTATCATCAATATATATGATAAAAATCCTAAAAATGAATTTATAAATAAGATGTAGTATTAGTGATAGTTTAGAGCAAGGTTGTTAATTTCGTTTCAGTTGATGTTATGTTTTTTCAATTGGAATAGTATATTTCGGTTCCAGAGCATTTCGACATGCCGTTTCGGGGTTGTACTACAAACACATATACACAATTCAAAATTTCTGCTCTCTATGAGCAATATAGGCACCACGTACTTTTAATTTTGCCGATTCTGTAAAAGCTAATTGATCTCAAAGATCTGTCATAGTAAAATAAAACTCCAGAATACTTATATTTTTTTGGTGAAGAGCTTGTATATCATTCTCCAATTGATATTGCTTTGTAAAATTTGATCAAATTTGATAATGATGTGCATCCGCATCCGAATGGTTCTCTGGAGAGGGCCATACGTTGCTTTTTTTTTCTTTTTTTTTTAATATCTCATCATAGGTTGTGATTTAGCAATTGCACTGTGAGCAGAAAATAAACATTAGGAAGAGCATTATTTTAGAATAATTTTTTAAATATTTTCATGTGTTTTTCTTTTCAAACGAAGTAATTTTTAACTAAATATTGCTTCCAGACCATAAATAAATAAAATTAGTTGTGTTTTAAAAAGTAATATCACTATAATACCAACCAGGTCTTAATTAGCACTGTGACTTAATGCCAGTAACAGTTATTTTAAAGACTAATTACATTTTACGTCCGTATCATGATGCCTTAGAGATCATTTTTAAAACTAATTTTTATTTAATTATAGGGTAATTAAAATAAATATTCACAAGTATTTGAAGTTTTTAAATTTTGGAGGAGAAAAATGTGTTTATTAAATTGAAATCTCCTTTTTTTATTTATGCATTTTTTGTTTTGATGAAATTTCTTTTGTTAACAACATTATTTTTTAATAAAAATTCAAGGTATTTAAAATAAATATTCTCAAAAATATCAAACAATTAATGGGTGAAGAAATTTATTTTATGGTGGCAAAACTCCCATCTCATTATTAATTTATATTTTTTTTATGAAAATTCATTTTTTTTACTATTAGAATGTTTATTTGCACAAAAACTTGGATCTAGATAGAAAACAAGTTCCAAACAAAAATAAAAAAGCAATATGTTTATAAAAATCATGTGATCGTATAAAAAAATAAAGAATAATTAATCCATCAAAATCATATAAAAACAACAATAAAATTAATTTTATTATCATTTAATATTCATGTGCAATTGTTAATTTTTTACAATTTAATGTATATTAGGTAAGAAAATACTTATTTAAGATGACGTCTTATATTTATATTGGCTTCTTGAAAATGTTATAAAATTATGTATAAGAAACATAAGAAACTATAATTTACAATTATGTATTGCAGGTCAGTTTCCTTTCCTTTTCTGTATATGAAAATACTCTCTTTCACTAGTAGAAATTCACTTCAAACCAACGAAATTACCGACGGAATAATTTTATCGATAATTTACAGTCATAATTACAGACATAATCTTTTTTGTCTGTAATTCAGTTGGTATATACCGACAGAATACTTCGATCGGTATATACCGACGGAATTACAGGCAGAATATTCAAAAAAAAATTAAAAAAAAAAGTCGGTTAGCTGACATGGAAGTTTTTGCGGGTGATTTTACCGACAGAATTATCGAGGGATTCAAACCGAGATCTCCATACAGTGAAGTGACCAATTCATCGTCAGAATCACCGACAAAATGATTTCATCGGTGATTCCATTGGCAAAAGGTAATATATCAACACTACAGCCGAGAACTTGCGGGAGGCTCGAAGTGTCTCAACCGTTGGGAGCTTCAAATCAGTATCGAACATCCAATTTGAGGATATCATGGCCTTGAAACAACACAAGGCTAATCTCACCGAGAAATACGAGCAACTCTCGGTGAATTATAAACAACTCCACCAAATGGTTTTGAACATAACTTCACAGAGTGGTGATACATGTGCGCCCCTCTTTTTGGACGTACAACAATCAACCTCCTCCTCCTCCTCCAACTCCGCCATTGTGTTATTTTTTTTTTGAAACACATTCAATTTGTAATGAATATTATATAACTTTATTTTTTTGTTTTTGATGTTTAATAAAATTTTATTTGCATAATTGGTTTTATTTACTGTTAATTTATATAATTTTATATTATTTATTCTAAATAATTTTTTAAAAAAACAAATTTAAAATACTCACCGAGGGATTTACAGACGGAATGTATTCGTCAAGATTTGACAGAGATCGAGAAATGCCACCATCACTGATGAATTTACAGATAGATACGTCTGTCGGTATTTCATAGTAGCTTGGTGCAAATGCCAGAATCACCGATGAATTTACAAACGGATAAAGTCTGTCGGCATTTCAAAGAGAGTGGTGGAAATGCCACACTCACCGACAAATTTACAGAGGGATACCGTCCGTCAGCATTTCACCGAGAGCTGAAAAATATTTACTGGATATACAACTATCACCGAAGGAATAAATCCATCGGTATATTTCCAGCGGGAATTTATTTTTTTTGCGCACAATTTCCGTCTATAAAACCATCGGTAATATTTTTTTGTGACCGATAGACTTAGCGATAAAATGTGGTATTACCGACGAATGGTATGCCGACAGACGTTTTCCGTCGGCGATTTAGTCGGTAAAAAAATTACCGACAAACTCTGAATCTCATACCGACAAAATCTGTCCGTCGGTAAAACTATGAAATCTTGTAGTGTCTCTTTTGTCATGATCATTTTTATGATATAATAATTATGTATTGCAGGTCAATTTCTCCAGAAGAATTAGATACAATATTTTGTGTGCGCAAATTTGTTTTAATTGATGTGTCGCAATCGCAAATGTCATATTCCACTAGTTAGCATATATTAGGTAATCCTACCAACAAAGGCTCTAGTCTAATTCCATTATAATGATGGTATTTCCTTAATTGAAAGCTACTATATCTATATCTAGATGAACCATATCAAAAATAAATAAATAAATAAATAAAAATGAATGAATCAATGTTATTGTAAGTTGTCAAGAATTTAGAATGAGCTTAAAATCCTTGTAAATGAAGTGAAATTATCTTCACACGTAAACTAGATGCAAATGAAAAATTTAGAATTTACTAGATATAGGCCGGCGTTTTTCCAAGGAGCCATTCTTTTTTTCATAAAATATGATATTTAGATACTATAAATGCCTTTAAAAGAGGAAAAAAATCTATGATTTAAATTATATACCCTTCTATATCAAATAAGTTGGTTTTATTTTAATTAAAAGATAAAAAAAAGGCAACTATAGTAAAGATCCAAATTCTTTAAAAATATGATCATGATAACTTGGGGGAAAAAATATTTTTTTCAGCCAATTAAATATGGAATGAACAAATTGGGTAAAAAATGATAAAAAAATATATCTGAGTCAATCCAAGTTAGTATTACAGACATGTAACCTGGATAATAAAGAGCAAACCAATTCAAGTTAACTCGTCAAGTGACTTGGATCATGAGATAGGAATAACCCAACAAAAAATAAATCGAAGAAAACTATAAAGCTCATTAAAAAAAACAATCTCGAATGATAAGACTAAAAAATAAAATAAGTCAAACAAAAGACGTCAATCCACCTTAACGTTTTAAACTTGTGACTGAGTATATTAAATTAGAAGCATCATATATGGATAAAACATAAAACTCAATCCCTAACCAATAAAATGTTGAAAGACAAAATTAGTAAAAAAAATATCATACAAAAAGATCAAAAACAAAAAAAAATAATTAAAAGAATAAGGATCAAAATTGAAATAAAAAATAAATATAATGATGAATTTTAGATAGAAATGTGAAATTGAAAAGAAAAATTACTTTAACAAAAGGACAAAAAAAAAAGAATGAGGATCAAAATGAATATATATATATATATATATCATAAATTTGTATTGAAAATAAAATTAAAAACAAATAAAAATGGTACGAAAGGTCAAGAAAAAAATAAAAATCAAAAGAATAAAAAATAAAATTTAAATACCAATAACTAAGAGACTAATACTGAAATTTTGAATAACTATCACAAATTTCGAGAGTAGAAAAGAGGAAAAACAAAAAGACATGTCGGCAATAATCTGTCCCCCACCGCCGCCACGTGCTCCTCACTTGAAAGAAGATGTTGTAATGATTCTAATCACGTGATGGAAAGATATTTTTGACCGTCAGGAGACACCATATGCTGCTAGAAGGCTGCATGTGTGTGTCACGTGCCAACCATTTTTTTATTTTATTAATATTTTATATTTATTAAAATATCAAATTATCTTATTCAACATGATAATAACAAAAAATATATTAGGTTGAATAGAAAAAAACAGACGCAAGTTTTATTTTTTTGTAAGGGTAATTAAGTTATTTTACTTTTTTAAATAATTGAAAAGACTATAAAGCTTCTAGATACCAATTTTAATAATTTTAATTTTAAAGGTAATTAAGTCATTTCATTATATTTTTTTTAAAAATAATAAAATAATAATTCCATCCATGATCAAATTGGTAATGACCAATAGACTATGAAAAAAAAACCAAAATATCTCCAATACCAAGATCATTGGGTTTTCATGAGAAGGAAAAACAATTACACTATAATTATGAATAATAAAATATATTTATGGCCATAATGGTTTTTTTTTTAGATTAGGATTGATAGTTTTCCAAACTAAATCAATTTTAATAATAATAAAATTTCCTTGTGAACATGATCATATCTGAATCATGTAAATTTGTTTTATCTATACGCTTTTTATGTGTTGGACCATTCTGTTCATTAAATTGTGTGATCCTATGAAATACTTATCTCTTTATTATAAACTTTAGTGGTAAACATTTTCTTTGAATAAAAGATAATATTCTTAAAAATATAATGCAATATTTATTTAGTATTTTTAACTCTTGCAATATATATATATATATATATATATATAGAGAGAGAGAGAGAGAGAGAGAGAGAGTAAGAAAACTATTATATAATTATTTTAAAAACAAATATTAAATTTTGAATTTCATTTAATGGTAAGAACTATTTTGACTAGTATTTTTTTAATTTTAAATATCAGGAGTAAAATGTATATAATTTTTTTAAAAAAGCATTATAGGGCATAATTTTTAAACTCGGCCCGGTCCAAAGCCCGAGTTTCAGGTTTTGATATGGTCAGCCGTGTCAATCCCTATTTTAAAAAAAATTGAAAACGGCATCGTTTTAGTAAAAAACAAAAGTCAACGGGTTGTAACCAGGTTTTGCCGGATCAACCAGGTCACCCGGTCAACACGCCGGGTCGGCCGGGTCACACCAGGTCATGACTTTTTCTAATTTTTTATCAATCCAACCTGGTTTCAGCTTCAGGTCAGCCGGGTCCCAGATCGACCCGCTGGTTTAGGCGAATTTAAAAATTATGCTGGGTAATTATAAGATGTCTTAGATTGTACCATAGAATCTTGTGACTTCTCAAGTACTCTGAAATTTTGAGGGTACAAAGCAAGCTTCAATGTCATTCGAAGCTTAGGAAAAACTGCTTGCTTGGCAAGAAATAATTGGTTGTACAGAACATGGTGGGCACTATATATATCCCTCTCAAAACTCAAAAGCCCAAATGTTAAGTAACCCAACTATACCTTCTCATAATTCCTAGCCTTTTCACCGTGTATAGAAAGAAAGAACAGTGGGGTTAAAGAGAGAAATCACAACACAAGAAACTGCAAGAGAGAAAGAAAGTGAGAAACGAGAGCAAGAAAGAGGGAAATAAACTGATGAATCACCCCAAGCATAATTCTTTCTTTTCTCAGTTCTTTTCTTTTCACTCGTAAATCCTATCCGATCAGTTCCTTCCTTTCGTTCTTGTTCTTTTTTTCTTATGGCTGAAGCTGGAGTTCTTGAAACTATGCCACGTACAATGACAAAGGAAACAGAGTTAAAGAAAGAATTGGAGAAACTAGTAAAGACAATTCTTGTCGAGGAGGATTATAGAGTGGAGGTCACTGATGAGGCCATGAGGATTTTGAGTGTCTTGAAAGAATTGAAATTCAAGAAATCTTCGAAGGTGGTGGATAATACAGTTATCCCTGCAGAATTTATATGTCCCATTTCAAAGAAGATAATGAATGACCCTGTTGTCCTGGCTACTGGACAGGTTAGACCAAGAAAATTTGTCTTCTTTACTTTATTTATGCATTTGGGATTTCTTTTCCTATATTTCTTTTGGATTTTGAGAGTTGTATGAAGTTGAATTGTTATTGGTTTGGATGCTATTCGAATGTGCATGCAAGAAATTCTTTATCTCTGGGGATTTATTTTAAGGGTTTGATGCTAAAGTTGATGTTGGAATTTGAATGTAATAGATTTTTCAAGTATTCTGCACATACGGATTCTTTTTTAGGTTCTGCTTCAAAATTGCTGAGGCTTTGGATTTGCATGATTTTATTTTGATGGAATTTCTGCAAGTACTGTAATTTTTCAAACAAAGGGATTGGTTCTTGTTTTCTTTTCTTCTTTGGTTTTTTGTATATTTGATTTCAGTTAACAAATTTATTGGAAAAAGAAAGAAATTTATAAAATCTGGTTGGTTATTGATCATTGTTAAGAGCTAAAGGAAACTCCAGTTTTGATTCTTTATACCGTTTGCTTCCATATTAGAGATAACTTAGTCTGATGGCCAATTAATTTTCGATATAGGCCTCAAAGACTAGGACTAGGAATTGAACCCTGCTCTCGAGCATTAATGAACCAGTCACCAACAAAGTGAAGATGCTCTTGTGCTATGACTGATTTGTATTTGTGATAGTGACCTTGCAGAAGTA
>Ga0325411_1004797_pt1 | contig 15100 bp, 11 predicted proteins | sample PopdelMetagenome_13_FD_206181 | JGI IMG/M metagenome (GOLD analysis project Ga0325411, IMG submission 206181) | Populus deltoides microbial communities from Bellville, Georgia, United States - Xylem-PdIQD-R4 | ecosystem: Host-associated > Plants > Phyllosphere > Stem > Wood/Secondary xylem... | reverse complement strand
TTCTAATGCCACTGGAATCACTTCGTTTTGACTTTTCGAGCTCACGCTCTGCACAAAACATCGACTGAGGGTCAAATCTGCCAATTACCTCCAATTTACTCCTTTTTGCATCTTTCATCTAAAGGTGCCTTCAAAACATAAAACAAAGAATATCAAGGCATTTTATACATAAAACAATAGGCAAAACACTAGTTAAATGTGGGTGAAACTATCGAATAATATGGTTACATCAATAAGCGAGAAAATCACTAATTTTTATATATATACTTTTAATTGGAATGGGCCAGCACCAGCCCAACATAAAAAAAAGGGCCAGCACCGGCCCAAAATTATAATTAGCTGGTTACTGTGCACAGTATAGTAACCAACTAATTATTTTCATGTTCTGCAGAACGTGAATTGCTCACGTTCTGCATGCAAATGAGAACAGATAATAAGGGACAAAGAAAGGGAGAAGATTACTTGGAATGAGGGAGCGTGGTTGCTAAGCTAACGGTGGCTCGCAGTGGCGGCGGCGGCGGCGGCTGCAATGATTCTTCTTTTTATGTGTAAAGACACTAGCCCCTGCGTCTTCTCCTTCTCTCTTTTTTTTCTGTTTTTACTCTCGATTCTCTCCTCTCTGTCCTTGTGCTTCTCCTCTCTTCTCTCTTTATTCCTCTGTTTTTTTCTCTCCCCTGTTTTCCTTTCTTTCATTTCGGTCTCCTCCAACTGCCTTCTTTCTTTTTTCTTTTTCTTTTTTTTTGCTCTCACTTCCCCTGTATTTATAGGCAAATACATGGGGAGAAAGGTCTACTACCCCTGTCCAGTCATGGCACAGGGGTAGGGTGGCCGAGGCGGCCACTGTGCAGCCGCCCCAGGACTGCCTGAGGGGTACATCCCCTCTGTGTTTTTTTTTCACCACCTCGTGGTAGGCCATGAGTCAGAGTTTAGGCAAGTAAAGGTTATTGGTTGGCGTCTTTTTGGGTCTTTCAGAGAAAGAGGGAGAAGAAAAGCAGGGGAAGGCTGCTGCTTCTTCTTCCCCTGCCTCGTGCATCCAGGGGAAGAAGAAGACCCACAGTGCGCTCAAAACGACACCGTTGTGGGCTTCTCTTTCTTTCTTTTTAATGAACAATGGATGAAACAACGTCGTTTTAGACAACGGCAGCAAAATCGTGTCAGAGTCCACATCAGTCCTCAATTGCAATTTTGACTTTAAAAATCAATGCAATTGCATCCCTGCCAAATTCAATCGTCGGCCTTGAAGGTAGCTATCTTTTTCAAATTGGTCCTTGGTCTTGAATTTGTGCAATTGGACCCTCAATTGATCAATAAACTTTTAATTTCTTCAATTTAGCCCTTTATTCGGTCAATTACAACCCCTCTATTTATGCGCTTTTTTTAGTTTGATCCTTAGTTTTGGATTTCTTTAATTAAGTCCCTAATTAGCCATCAAACTTCAATATTTATGTAATTAAGCCCCTAATTTGACCAAATCAACTCTCAAAATTTATAATTTGACCCCAGAACTTTAATTTCTTCCAATTAAAGCCCAAATTGACTTCAAAATTAATTTTTCTTGCAATCAAACCCTCCATAAATTCAATTAAACCTTTCATAAATTTAATTGAGTCCATAAACATCTGATTTTGGATTTTTCTTCCTCAAATTTAATTTTCTTTGTCAACGAGGCTCTCATCAGTCAATAAACTATATTAAATTTTAATCTTTCTATTTTTTTCACATCTTTAACCAATTTTAAGTTATTTTCTGGACGTTTTGGCATCCTCTTCTCACTGCCTATTTGTTTTGGGATTTCTTCTGACTATATTTTTATTTTTTTTTGTATTTTCTTCTTCTTTTTTTGTGTGGAGACTCAAAAATGAATTAATATATATATATATATATATATATATATATATATATATATATATTAACATTAAATTAAAATTGCGTATGTGTCTATAATATTAAGAAAAATCAAAATGATGATTTGAAACATTCTTTTTTAATTAGTAATTTTGTTATTTATTAGTATTATTTTACTGATTTCCTTTCCATTTTTTATGAAATGTTTAATATTTATCTATTTTTAAATGTTAAGATGTATAAAATTTTAAAATTTTATTTTAATAGCATATCCATAACATATCTTATCCTAATATTTTAATAAATCGACATATCAACGTATCCATATGTGTGTTTGACGTCCATATTCTTTTTTTTTTAACCTAGAATTTTCTATTTAAATATAATATCTTTCTATTTGATGAACTGAAAAACAATTCTTCATCTTTTTAGATTTCTGAGTTTTACAAACACGTTTTAAATATTTTAATTTTCCTTACAAGTTTTTTATTGTTTTTCAAATGAAAAAAATAAATAAAATGATAAATTAGACAATACTTTTTTATATATATAATATCACTAAAAACATTTTAAAAAAAATATCAACACAAGTTAACTCAAGATTTTGACCAATCACATCTAATAAATTCCTTTTAATTTTTGTAAAACTCGGTTTAAATTATTACTCATCAAGTCAAATCAAGTTAATAATGCAAGGATCTCAATTTTAAAAATTAAAAAAGAAAGTGCTAAAGAGAAGTTTTTGCTGTTGTGCTGAATATGGATCAGTACGAAGTAGCCCAGAGAATTTAAACCAGAGTTCTCTGTACTAAAGAAGGGAAATGATTATCAAGTCAGATTTATCTTGCTACCCATCATTTTCACCATGGGAGAAGATTATGTCATTTTCTTTCTGAATGTATGTTCCGCATTGATCTAATGTGTTTAGAGAAAGATTTTATAATTTTTTTCTGGATGTTAACTCTTAAGAAATCAAGAAAAAGAAATCATCCTCCCTTAACCCTTAGCCACCAAGACACATTTTAGAATTAAAAACAACGTTGAATCTTTTCAATCACACTCAGCGTGGACCAATAGGCTCCATATCAATACCATTCGAGTGTCCATAGATAGCTGCCTTGCGCACAGAAATGAGAGAGAGAGCAGAAAGGCCCAGAAAAAGACATTCAAGTTTGCATTTGCTAGGAGCGATACTTGACATGATTTCCATCTTCAATGCCTGGTATTGATAGGACTAAAGAAGGGAAATACCAGGAGCATTAGCCTGTTTTCCCTAGACCAAATCACAGCACTTGGCGTACCATGCCATTCAGGCACTGGATCTATTTGAAGAAAGGAGTTAACAAGTCAAGAGGTCTTTAGATTTAAAGAAAACATGAAAGGCCTCCACTTCATGGAACAAAAGAAGGCTGGAGCTGGTTCCATGCCATGTTCTAATGAACTATACTCTTCAAACCATGCATTGACAAATTTGCATGGTTGGTCTTCCACCAGCACTTTCAGAAAGCAAATCCGAGCCAAAATAAATAATCATCGTAGAAATGTAGTGTAGAAAAGATTGGATACGATGAAGTAACCAAGACTACATGACTAGGAGATAACTTTTACTCAAAATTCACAAAAAGAAAACAACTTGAGAACATAAAAAAGTTTAATCCTTTCAAAGGATTTATGTTACCCTCCTCTATAAGAATTTCTTCATATTGGAAATTAGTGTGGTTTTGGGCACAGAACCAATAATTGCATCTTTCTTCTCCCCGTTTTTGAAGATCATGATTGTCGGGATGCTTCGAATTCCATACTTGGTTCTGGTGGAAGGACTTTCATCAGTATTCAATTTGAAGCACTTGAGCTTTCCATCATATTCTGTAGATAGTTCAGCTATTACTGGATGGATTATCCGGCAGGGTCCACACCATGGAGCCCAAAACTCAACCAGCACGGGCCCATCAGCCTGTTTCATCCGTCACTGCAGGAACTGAGATTTTGAAAACCAAGGAAAGATGTCAATTTTAACTGTGATATAGAGAACTCATTAGGAGTGCATTATAAGAAAGAACAACAGCAACAACATGATTAGAAGTGGAGTGCGGTAAATAGAACTAGAGATTAGTGGCATAAATATTCAACTTATTTCAAGGGCAAGTAGCAACATGTAGAAGTAATTAAAATTCTAACCTGGAAGTTTTTCCTGCATAAAGGTCCATAAAGATTTTTCATAAATATGTTGACTGCTTTGAGTGATATCTCAATAGAATAAATAAAATACAACTAAAAACAGTAGCATAATATTCAGTTTCACAGCAATCACCTTTCCTCCTTCCTCAAAGACTTTGTGAAGCCGGTGAACTTGTTTAACGTTTTCATTCATTAATTTCATTTCCAAATTAAACCATTTAGCTTCTTCCCCCTCTACGAGAAAATATATCATCCTGTCCCTTAACATGGTTTGAAGATAAAGAGAGCTCTGGAATGCAAGGGCAGAATAGGTGACGAAAGACTCAATCAGTTTAGTTCCTTATATGACCAATTATTCGCAATTATATTATAGAAGGATGACTGGAGGATATTCAGAAGGTTTTAATATGTCAGAAGTTATGAAATGTAGAGGTAAAAGGCCAGTTTTTTTGAGGTACTCTCAGACCAGCACCAAATTCAGAGAATCAGATGCTGTTGCTTCACTCAGTTGACACACCAATTTCCCCAAGAAAAAAAGAGTCCAAATAAGGAGATAAACAAGCCGAATTATTCTTATTACTTTGAGCAAACAACAACCACCAGGAAGAATACGATAGACAAATAATACAACCAGGTTAAATAACATTTTATCATCAGCAGATAACCATCAGTAAATGAAGATAATTCAATGGATCATAAAATGAATAACTATACAGGAGATGATTTGGAAAGCACAAGCAAAATCAGTTAACTGGGTCATTTAAGGAATTGAGGGTTCTAATACACTTCTTGGTGTTTTTTTTTTTTTTAATAATGATCCAGGATTTAATTAAACGGTCATCAAAAAACTGGCCATTAAAAAAAAAACATACAAATTAAAGGAAAAGTAAAAGTACAACAAAGAAAAGTGAAGGCTCCTCTTACTTCTAATCCAAACTTCATAACTCTTATAAAACTTATTAGGTCAAACTTATTTTAATATGGAAACATTTATCAAGTCCAGCCTCCTATTTCAACTTTTTTTTTATCTTTTGACTTAAATTATTTCTCAAACTAATTTATTGTGTAACTCCTAGGCTTTCCACTGCATGCTTCATTTTTTTTTTTGTATAAAAGTCCAAACCTTTTAATCCGCTCCAAGACTTTAAATAGTTATTTTTATTTTCATGTTTTGAGGTTTTATTTTTTATTTTTTTGCATTCGTATATAAGAGCTCTTTGATTCTTTATGTATCCTAGCAAATTCAATCGCTACTATGTTAAGCCACCGCTATATATAGTTTATCATGTTTCCTTCGTAATGTGAAACCTTCTTTTCCTATCATTCTAGGGTTTTTATTTTTTGTTTGTTTTTGCAATTGCGAACTACATAATTGATAGATTTGTCCATTCCCGTGATGAAGCATAGACAATGCCTCTATTACAAACTAGTAGAGTAAAAACACAATATAATTGCGTGTTTGGGTACTTAGAAAGGAAGTCCTTGGAGTTGGAAGCTTGTTTAGAGAAGAAGGCTTCAAGTTTGGCAGGAAGAACTTGAGGCAAAGATGCTTGATTTTTCCAACTCATCGGAGAATATTGATTTCCAACCATATTCTTTCTTGGAAAATAATTTTGTTAGCGGAATCATACAGTGTTATTGCCACACAATAATATGTACCCTAATACTTTTAATATTAAAAAAAAAAACCTCTGGAAATAGGTTTAAATAATAAAATAGCAATGAAAAGAAGTTTTTAACCTTAAAATGCTACTAGAAATGGGTGGGAAATATAGGTGACTATAAGCTTTTTAATCTCTTTCCACCTGTTGCTACTAACGATTGATGATTCACACCTTCGCTAAAAAGGGGTTTAGAATTGTCATGTTCATTTTCCTTACAACTTCTTCTCTCTCTCTCTCTCTCTCTCTCTCTTTATATGTATTAGGATAATATATATGGGTTGTCATGATGAAGAAGGAGGTTGTTTTAATGAGTTGAGTTGTGTTTGTTGTGGGGTTAGTGTTTGGAGGCTAAACGAGGAAGAAGCAAAAGCATATCAATCCATTGGGTTTATTTAAGTGTGGATCAGGTTTGTGAGTGAAGGTTATGATTGTGGTACTGTGATGGTGGTTTATTTCAGAGTGGATCGGGTCTGATGATGATCACTAATGGTGGATTTAGAGGGAAGAAAAGGCGGGTCATCAATAGGTTGGTATGGGTTGTGGTGGTTGATTTGTCGGCTAGGAGCAGTGTGATGGTTATGTGACATTGTTTACTTGACTCTTTCTACTTATGAGGTAGAATACGTGTGGTGTTTGGTGTTAGAAAAGAATAATATAAATTATATTTTGAGATTTTAATTAATAGTTTAATATTTTTGATTGAATTTGTTTTTTGATATAGTATTACAACTTTAATAACTAAGCAGTTACAAGTTCGAATTTTACTATTCTTATTTATTTGATAAAAAATAAAACACAAGGTAATGTGAGTCTATACAAGTTTCAAATCCAAAATGCTTTAACTTGAGAGGATGTGTTAGAGAATAATATAAATTATATTATGAGACCTCACCTAATAGTTTAAGATTTTAGGTTGAATTGATTCTTTGACAAGTGCCAATGATTTTTTACATTTGTGTGTCGTAAAGAGAATTTTAGAGATAATGCACGTGTCAAGACAAAAGCATAGAGATTTTTGTTGATAATAAGTCTACAATTATTTTGGAAAAAAAAACCCACTTTTTTATAAGAGAAATGAGCATGCAAACAGCGGATATTCCTCTATTAGAGAACGCATAAGAAAAAAAGAGGTGTGACTGAGTTATGTGAAGTTCATTAATCAGGTTGCATATATTCTTACAAAGGTTTTGAAATGAGAAGATTTTTGCAAATTAAGAGCTTTGCTAGGACTTATCTAGAGATAGGTTTAAGGAAGGATGTCGAGGGTAAATTTATACTATAACAATGTTTTATATATATATATATAAAATTTAGTTCAAGTCGTAGCGGTTTTAACAACAAACAAACAGTTATTGTTTATTAACTACCTAAGATTTGGAGCCATATCTGTGCCAAGCACCAAGTTCATTTCAACAGAATCGTGCATGCTCATTTTAGATGACATCTCCATAGCCTGACATTCCTTTAGCTCTCTTAAAATATCACTCATGTCTGGCCTTTTTCTTGAAGTCGGGGGCACGCAGGACAGTGCTATCTCCAGAGCTTTCCAAGCACAATTAGTGTTGAATTCACCTTGGAACCTTGGATCGATAATGCTCTGGATATCCCCTCTTTCAACTAAAGGACTCACCCATTGAAGTATATGAGTGTGGCCCTGATGGCCCCTTATTAAAGGCGGTTGACCAGTTATTAGCTCACACAGAAGAATACCGAAGCTGTAAACATCACTTTTCTTATTTAAGTTTCCTAATGCTCGAAATCTGCATACAGAATATAATGACAATTATGCTAGGAGAACAAACACTGTGAGAGATGATTAACATTAAGTTTGAACACGTACTCAGGATCAATGTATCCGGGCGTGCCTGCAGGAATAGTTATGACATGCGAATCTTCTTCGTTTGCGAAGGCTTTGGACAGCCCGAAATCAGCAATCTTGGCTTGAAGGTTTTCAGTTAATAAGATGTTGGATGATTTCAAATCTCCATGGACTATTGGCGGCCTGCAACCATTATGCAGATATTCCAAACCTGCGAGTTCGATAATGCCAGTTAATCCAACAAAGTTTGCAGAACAAAAATGAAGAAAAAATGACTCAGGCACCAGAGTCATACCTTGTGCTGCGTCTACTGCAATTTGCAGCCTTGCCCTCCAATTCAACATATTTGTGCTATTTTCTGCGGCCACAAAAACACATTAATATCATAAATTAAACAATAAACTTTGCAATGTGATGAATACAACAGGAATTATGTTTCATTACACATATAAGTTCATCAATACTAGATGATTGTTAAATAATCATTTCAACATAAAAGCTTAAATTATTAGGTGAGTTCCTAAGATATGATTTAAATTATTCTTTAACACACTCTCTCAATTGAAAGTCTTGTGAATTTAAAACTTGCACAGACCTATATTATCTTGTTTTTAATTTTTATCGAATAGAATAGGGGTGGTGAGATTTGAATTCATGACCTCTTAATTATTAAGGCTCTGATACCATGTCAAAAAACTATTTCAACCTAAAAGCTTAAGTTAATATGTAATATTTCAAGATATGATGTATATTATACTCTAACAATGATAAATTCATATAAATCTAAGTGAGAGTTCTATCTATAAACTAGTTTGTGTCCCAAAAAAATCGTAGAATTCTATATTTCTGAGAGTAATTCTATAAATACCTAACAATTGATCCTTCAAGTTCCCATTTGCCATGTATTCATAAACAAGTGCCATATTTTCTTGCTCATTACAATAACCAACGAGGGACACCAAGTTTCTGTGATGAACAATAATCAATAGTTTGACTTGCATTTGGAAACACTACTCTGCCATAGTTGAAAGAAAAATATTTGGTGCACATCTCATGTCATCTACAGGAAAGGAGAAAGCTAACTAATTTGTTATCTCCACTAGAAATTCTTTATAACCTTGCCTTGAGGATTGAGATAACAACTTGACAGCAACTTGACGGCCATTTTTCAAGTTTCCAAGATATACTTTTCCAAATCCTCCTTCTCCAATAATGGTTTGGAAATTATTGGTAATGCTAACTATTTCAATGTATGTAAATGGTTGATTCTTTGATTTCAGTGACAAGGATAAGCCCACCGAGGAAGATAATGACACATTCAATCTCCCTGCAAAGGAAAACTTCATATATTTTAACAGAGATAAAGCAATAAATATTTCAATATTTTAACAGAGATACTAAAGTATGAAACTATATATGTCATCATATTTACATGTCAAAACTATGTTATTGCTTACTGATCTCATGCTGAATTGTATTCTCATCTGCTAAGTTGCAGGAAAGAAATGAGGTATTGGGGGTGGTATCCAGATTAGAATTATCATATGATAGGTAATATAAAAGTTATTGGGTTCACATAATATATATATATATATATATATATATATATATATATATATATATATATATTCAAAATGAATGAAAAAACTAAAGTGCTTGCATATAAGATAGACTCATAGAATAATATTCTACGAGTCTTTTAAGTTGAAGATAGTGTATGATCATATATGTAAGCTATCGGATGTATAGATCATCAATGATTTCACCGAAAGCACAAACCATCTTCTAAGCGAAAATCACTCTATATTATTCTAGGATTTAGTTAACACCACTCAAAAAAGAGGAAAGAATACAAAGCAGATAAGTGAAAGAGAAAGAATTCACCTCTTTTCAACCTCCAGAAGATAGTTATAATGCTAAGCAGAAGGAGCACAGAAACTGGTATGACAGATGCAATAACTGGAACAGGAAAACTTCCCTTCTTCTTTTCACATGTATCCATCTTGCATAAATCCGGATTTCCATCCAAACTTACATTAAGTAACAAATAACCCAATCAAAGTGAGGTTAGCTTTAGAAAGTTAGCAAGATCACTATGAAATATACCAAAGAATTGTATCAATTACTTAATTCCTTAAACTCGTACTAACATGCAAAGAAAATGGATTTGTATAATCTATCTTCTGACTCCTCTTTGTTCCTTAACATTTAATTTCAATTTATGAAAAAATAAAACAGTAATCACTTCATAAGTAAGAAAAGAAGTTAGAGAAGAACCAAAGGAGTTGAATGATTGTTTAATTAACATGCTGACAAGTTGTAATCGTTGAAGATGATAACCAAACCTCAACTGCAACTGTCCATTGTTAGACTTTTCCTTGAGACTATGGGGAACTGCACCTGTGAGTTTGTTCCCTCTCAAATCTCTGTAAATAGGAAAAACAAAGTCACCATTCACCATGGTAATCTTTGTAAAAACTTCTTGTGGTAAATATCAGAGCATGTTAACTTACAGGATAGTAAGATATGGTAGCTGCGTAAAAGCTTCTGGCATTGTCCCTGTCAATTCATTGTTTGATAAATCCCTGTAAAAAAAGGTGAAAAAATTAACGAACAATCACATTTTGTAAAGAAATAGATGACAAGAGTACGCAATAGTTGGAAAAAAATAGAGGTTGTTCCTCCACTGATCTAAAGTACGGAGACCCATTTTTGCAACCTTGGTGGAGCCAGAATCCCAATCTTTGACTTGGAGGTTTTTGTCTAGAAAAGATGCATAATATAGGGAGAAAGGATATGCCTCAAGCTTATAAGATGCATGAGTCCTCCATACACCTCTAGCCAATTTCCATATAGAGTATTTGTAACATCACCTTTAGACTTAAATAAGATAATGTCTCATCAGAGGACTGAGGTGCCTTCTAGTTTTAAGGGTCTCAACCCAATAAACTGTTGGGAGATTCCAGAAATCAAACACACACAACGTGGTTCGGCAACTTGCTTACTCCACGAAGCTACTGGTTTGTATTAATCTTGCTTAGAAACAATACAAACAACAAAACAAGGAGGAGGAGAAAATTCTTCTCTACTCAACTCAACTCTCTCTTTAGCTCTCTCAAGGTGTTTCTCTCTATTTTTACACACCTCTCAGCTCTCAATAGCATCCTCTATATATAGCTGATATGGGAGACAATCCTCTCCATTTAGTCAATTATAGCAGCCACCATTTTCAATATTTCGGCAACCACTCTTGACCTTCACCATGCAGCCATGTTTGACATGGCTGCCAGCAGCCATTTGTGTTCATACACAACATAAACAATAGTTCTCTTCAAATAAAATGATGAATGTCTGAAGTCGGTAAGAAATTCTAGCAGTGACTGTCATTCCAGTGCTAGATATCTAGTAGCCATTGCCAGGGTAGTTTATTAGTATTAAAACCTGTTACAACTTAGTTACGAACACTTACAAGGACTTGATTGCTGTGAGGTTCAAGAGTGAAATAGCTATATTCCCTGATAATTGACTTGAACTTAGATTCCTGCTCATAGTTAATAGTAAATGAGTCAGACATTGAGATACTGAATGCCATATCTAAGTGAATGTTCTTCAAAAATAACTTACATAAAATATTCCAACAATCATACAGAATTTAAGAGGGAACTCACAGAGAGATGATCCTTGGAGGGTTATCATCGTTGCACTGCAAACCAGACCACGTAGTAAGTGGCAAACATGGATCTCCTTGCCAGTCAACTCGATCTATTTTGTATGCTTTCTTGATGGCCATGATTGCATCAACTATGATAATTTAGGTTAAAAAGAGTGAGAAGTGCATAGCTTTAGATTTATAAGAGAGAATCGCTATATACTAGGTAAAGGCCTCAATATCAAAACAATCTCGAGCCCGTCTTTTTGTGACAAGAATAATTTTTTATGATGAATATATATATATATATATATATATATATATATATATATATATATATATCTCAATTAGCCATTAGGCTTTATCATTTGTATGATTTTATAAGATTCCAATTGAATTTTTAGATTATAGGCCAGTTGGTATCTATAAAGTTCGTGCAAATATTCTTTTCAACAAACTCAAACATGTTAGCTAGGATCTTATTGGACAAACTCCAAAAAAAGGTTGCCGAATGTTTTTGATGTCGTCGGACATTGTTTTGTTCATAGATCTTTTTATTTTTAGGTATTCAAGATAGCCATCCTCTAAATGGCTAGAATGTGTTTTAATAAATTCGCCGATTATTATATATATATATATATATATATATATATAAATTGTTCTATAACATCAAAGTCTTTCTTAAAATTTGCAAAGTTATTATGTGCTAATTTATTTTTAATTTAATTAGAAGAGTCAAAATAATGATATTCAAAATCAACCATTGATCATTGAAACTTTCAAGCCATATCAAAAACCACTTTAAAAATTTAAATTATTTGATGATTTCAATAAATCACTATATAATATTGATAAAGAATAAGCATAAAATGTCCAAGATTTGTTTTTTGGAAGATAGGGAATTTAGGTTGGATATCTTTGGAGAATCGAACTCCGTAACATTTGGATACAAAAAGGTCTTAGATAAACTCATATGAACTTTAATATGGTAGTCAATTAACATAAGTGGTTTGTGTTCTTTAGTAATATTAGGAGTTTTAGGCTGCTTTTATTTTTGTGGTATGGTGTGGTGCTTTCTATGTTTTGTTTCAATCATAGATTTGAAAGTATTTAGTTAATCAATACATATTATAGTTTTATATAGACCCCACTAAAAACTCTCTCTTAAAAACTAAATGATGTTATCGGACCTGCTTATAGTCAGGTGTAGGTCTATTATAATTAGATAAGAATCTGCCCTTGATAGATTATGTGGATAGCCTAAAAGATGTATTTATAGACTATTGAGACAGATCCAGGTCCAATAAGAGATTTAATAGTGTCAGACCAGAATAACAGCTCAAAATGACTATAATTTTTAATCCAATCATTGAATCACGATTAAATTTTTACAAGATATTCCAAAGGTTTTTTTTTTCCTTTGAAGTTGTCTATGTGTTACTATGTAGATCGTCAGATCTGTAGATTTCACAAATCTCACCCCATGACCATGGTTTTACCAGTTTTTATGATTTTTTTTATTTTTGGATTTTATATTATTTTTGAAATTGATGATTCTTTTCTTTGTAATTTTGGATTTTTATTTTTTTTTCCTAGATAGGGTAAAGTTTCTAATCTATTTAAGGCTTAATTATAAACCTTCTAAAAAGATAAACTTTATCATTATTATTTTTAGGGAATAGACTTGTGAATTTAAGGTTTATATTTGTAGCCCCTTTTCGCCCATAAATAAATTTTATGTTCTTTGTTTAGTTGTTGTTTTCAATTTCCATCTGCATCATTAAGTTAAGAAAAAACTACATCTTGTAACTTTTTTAAATCACAATGGAGGAAACCTCTTTCAAAAAAAAACAAAGAAAGGAAAAGATAAGGCCAGCCCCTCGTTGTGCCAGTAAGACAATTAATCACCAAGTAATTTGCCATTAATCAGGCCCTAGCTCGAGGGATCAGAGGGATCAAAACGTAAAAATCCTTCAATCCAGTAGTCTAGCAATTCATTAATGACGATTATTATAGCATTCTGGCACCAAAGCCTATAGCATTCAACAGAATTGAAATAGAAAACATACCGTCCGTTTGGTTTGTCGGTGAATCAGGGAGTGGCCATAGTTCGAAGATCTCAAAGGCATTTAGGATAGGTGGAAGCTCAGACCGCAACGTTGCATCAATAGAAAACCTAACTTGATCTTGTAATGTATATGGACGTATGGTCAATGGCTTCAAGTATTCAAGAGTAAAGGTCCCATAGTATAAGCCATTCAAAGTAATGGTGAATTCTCGTAATTTGCCTGGAGCAATCTGCTCGATTTCAGCAAAGTGAAAGAAGACAAGAAACTCAGGTGTGGAATTCTTTGGATGCCATATTGTATAGTTGTAGCTCAATGAATTAAGGCCATTTCGAGGCTGAACCGCTGTTTTCAAGACGTCAACTGGTAGACGGCAGGGATTATCACTGCCCTGGATATCAATATTTGTAATTGCTTCGGTGCTAATATTTGAAACTGAATCGTCGAGGTTGAAGTCAAGCCGCCAGATGCGAGCATACACGTCATCGGGGTACCTAAATGCATGTGAGAAACAATAACACATACGAGTAAGTAACTAATGTTCTGATATTCTCATTCTCCAAAATTCCTATTTCTTGATGTTCATTTATTCTAAGCAATATTAAAAAACTATTTACATACGAGTAATTAAAGAAAAAACAACCAATAAAGATTTAATGATCAATAATCTATCAACGTAGAGTATATAATTTAAAAAAATACTGTAAAAACGCTCATTAAATTCTCAAGCTTTTTTAAACGGTACCTATGATGAGGATTTTTATCATATCTGATGCATGATGTGGCACATGTATGATTTAGTTAAAAATGCATGATTTAGACAATTCACCTTATGGTGCCTGGAGGTTGATGGCCGCCAAGGTCAGCTTGCAGCCTAGGAATCAACGATCCATTCATACTTCTATACGGGGAATCTTTCATGAACAGCAAATCCAATCCATTGATGAAAGGAACTCCGAAACCCGTATTTACGAGACACACATAAATGGTATCAGTTACTGAATAATGAATAATTTCGTAAGTTATCCAGTACTTTTGTTCAATAGTTTGGACACCCTGTACTGTCGTCCAATGGTTTACCCCGATGTATAGATCAAACATTATTCGAGCTTGATTCTGAGAATCGTAATTTCCATAGTGGAAGAAAGCTCGGACGTAATAGTTTTGGTTCTTACCCTCTCTAGGTTTCAATGTATAACAATTCCTTTCACCTTCAGGAAAGATTCTCAAGCTATTCACCATTTTCCCATAGTAAAGAGTCGTCAAGTTATACTCTGGTGCTACGTATTAACAGCAACAGCACACCTCTGCAGCAGCAGCAGGAGACAGCAGCAGCAACACCACAGGATCCTCACTCTTGTCAGCAACCATTCTGAATTAACACCTCCAACGGCTACTATTCAGAATGGTAATTAATCATACATGGAAATCACAGAAATCAACAGCTACCTCAACCAACGGCTACTTCTCAAAGAAGGAAACTACAGTCATGGCAGATCTTTCATAGAAGGAAACTACAGCTACAGTCATGGCAGATCTTTCATAGAAGGAAACTACAGCTACCTCACTTAAGAAACAAATCAATATATATAAATAAGGAATATTGTATTCATAGAAAGAAATAAGTGATGAAGTTAATTACTACTCTATATATAAAGAGTATCCTGTACAAATTAGTTTTAGTGCTCACGTTTGTATTCTTGACAGTAGCAGTAAACTCATATTCTTCATCTACTGCGTTCCCTTGTTCAGTTTTTTCTCTTGGTATCAGAGCGTGAGTGAGCACACACATATCAAACACAATTACATATTTCACAATGACTTCGTTGTCTCTCAATGTTGGCAACTTTATTACCCTCAAACTTAACCAAACAAACTA
>Ga0325411_1004788_pt1 | contig 15114 bp, 12 predicted proteins | sample PopdelMetagenome_13_FD_206181 | JGI IMG/M metagenome (GOLD analysis project Ga0325411, IMG submission 206181) | Populus deltoides microbial communities from Bellville, Georgia, United States - Xylem-PdIQD-R4 | ecosystem: Host-associated > Plants > Phyllosphere > Stem > Wood/Secondary xylem... | reverse complement strand
ACATGAACTCCGGCCTCATACACATCCCCGGTGGCAAGTTATAAACCGTCAGTATGACCGGCCAACAAGAATAAGGAGCAGCAAATGACCCGAATGGGTTGAATCCGTCTGTACACAACCCAAGACGTACGTTCCTTGATTCAGCTGAAAAGGGAGGATGCATACTGTTAAAGTGTTTCCAGGCTTCACCGTCAGAAGGATGAACCATCACTCCATCAACCGCATGATGTGATTGGTGCCATGTCATGTGCTCAGCAGTCCTTGGTGACATGAATAACCTCTGCAGTCTAGGTGTGATTGGGAAGTATCTAAGTTTTTTATATGCCACGAGAGTCTTCCCTCTACCAGTTCTGGGTTTGTAACGGGAATGCCCACCTGTCATGTACTTGGTCAGCTCAGCATTTTCAAGGTAGTATATAACATATAGAAGTTAGGGCACATGTCAATTTTCTGGTATCCTAAACCGAGGGGTTTCATCATGGACTTGGCAGCATAGAAGTTCTCTTTCAGTCTATTCCCTTTGGGTAAAATGCTTATCGCCTATTCGATAATCTTGTCATAACTGGCCTCACTCAACCCGTGATCTGACTTGATGGTGAACTTCTATGCTATGGCCGATAATTTACTGTGGTTCATGCAGCCATCCTATAATGGTTCGTCATAATCTTTCAACAGATCAAAAAACCTTGCTGCATCTGCATTAGGTTCTTCTTTTATGATTGGACATTCACTGACATTACCTTCACTCATTCTCATTGCATCCATAACCATATTCCTGTAAGGATTACTGTTCTCATTTCCAACTTCATGCATGTTGCTAGCACTAGAAGTTGACCCAACCACCCATTCTATCATGCTCTTATTAGGAACAAATAGTTCTCCGTGTGCATACCAATACAGGTAATCCTCCATGAACCCTTTGGTTAGAAGATGCATCGTTACAACATCTTGATGGAGAAACTTTAAATTTTTATACTTCCTGCATGGACAACTACCGTCATCAGTAAAATTCCTCGGGATAGATGTTGTGAAATTAATAAATCCCTGAACACTGTTACAATAATCCACCATCCGCAATCCTTGGGGTGAGTCCCGATACATCCATGACTTCTATTGAATCTCTATAAAACATAACAAAAATATTGGTTTCTTATGTTAAATATTCATTATCAATTATCCAACAAACTAAAAAATACTTATGTTAAATATTCATTATCAATTATCAACTATCAACGTTCATACATAAAAATTTAAACATATATAAATTTATGAAAATCACAACTTCGCAATAGAATTGATAACAATGAAAACAAACTCGTTAAACAAGCTATTATTTACATCTAATTCGGTGTAATTCAAACAAAATTTCAACAATTTACAAACAAATATAATTTGACAAAATCTAAAACAAGCTATAACAACTATAAAATTATACATTCATACTATAAGTTTCTTTGACAAATAACAATCAAACAAGTACATACGTTAACAAAATACATATACTCAAAAAACAATAAAATTCACATTTAAATGTTAAAACTAAAAAGGATAGATTTACTTACAAAAAATGATAAAATCTACAAGAACGAATGTTGTGACCACGTACAAAAGTATAAGAAACTTGAGTGCTTGTGTTGAGAAGAGGGGAGAGATAGGATGGTTGGTTGGCTGCAATTTGAGAGGGGAGAGGTGGGATGGGGAAGAAGAAGGGGAAGAAGAAGGAGAAACAAAGGAAGAGAGTGTCGGCAGAGTGGGTATATACTGGCTTTTACCGATGGAATCATCGACAGACATGTTTTGTCTGTGATTCCGCCAGTAGAAGTGCCACGTCATAGTATGGCTATCCCCTTTTGAATCCCTTGCTAATTCTGTCGGTAAAATCATCTGAAAAAATCCTCGTCATCACACCGTTGCAACTTTTCAAAAAAACTGCATCGTCCGTCAGCGATACGGTTGGTATATACCGATAGATTTTGAGATGAAATTATTTCTGTCGGTAAAAATTTTCAAAGAAAAAATTCCGTCGGTAATTCCGTTGTTTTTCTCTGATTTTCTGGTAGTGCCCCCAGTGCTTTTTTGGGGGCACTTGAAAGGTCGTCCATTGCCAATACCCTAAATTTCATAATGATATTTTAATCCTTCATGTGGTCAACTGGTTTAGGGTTTTACATTGGTGGCCATTTCTTCTTTTTCTTCTCTCTCACCTTGAATTTCATGCCTGACCCTTCACAATTTCATGGCAGCCCTTCAATTGTTTTCTCATTTCGACTTGATCTCTATTATTTTAATTCCTATTTGTTTTATTTTAAATGATTTATTAAATTATATATATATTTTCAATTTCATCCTCTTTTTGTTTATTTATGTGTCAGATTCGGTTTCTATTTTTTTGATTGTTATTTATTTTGTTAAGGATGGTTTTAAAAATTGAATTTATTTTGCAACTTTATCCTTCTATAGTTGTTTTCCTGTAGGATTTAATTCTTATTTTTTTAATTGCTATTTTTTTTTAACTTTGAAAATTTTTTAAATTTAATATTTTTCTAAGTTTTATCCTTCAATATTAAATTGGTTGGGTACTGAACTTTTCAGTTGAGTCAGGTTTGAGATTTAATGGATTGCGAGTTTGAGGGAATAACCTAGGTTTAAGAGATTCACTCGGATTTGGTTTTTTTTTCCTTGTTTTTAAGCTCATGTTTTTTCAGTTTCATCATTGAGCATTTATTAGATTTCAGATTAGGCTTCTTGATTAACTTAGGTTTAGGAGATTCACTTGGATTTGCTTGTTTTTTTTTTCTTTTTTAAGCTCATTTTTTTTTGTTTTATCCTTCAACATTTATTAGATTTTAAATTGGGCACTGTTGTTTTTTTTTTAATTTGCTTTTTGTTGGATTTTTTTGACAAATATTGAAAATGATCCTGATCATCTTGCCTTTCAACATTGGATTGTTTGATGATTAAACTTCATAGTTTTATTCAATTTGCTTTTGTCAAAATTATCTTGATTTAGCAAAAAAGTCTGTCGTTGTCAATTTTTTTATTGATTTATTTTTCATTGTATGCTTTATTCATATTACTAAATTGGCCAAACTTATTAAATCCATTCGATTCAACGACCCATGTAAACCTCCGTATAAAAAATGGGACCATCGATAGTAAGGTAACGGAAGTTTGAGATTTAACAGAAAACAAAAAAATGATGAAAGAAATAATTAATGATGAAAGAAATGAAGATAATGATCTTCATAAAAAAAAAATTAAAGGTATTGTTGAAGTTAAAATAAGGGTTACAAATCTTCAATTAAAATGTGTAACGTTAATGAAACTAGTAACGAGTTTCAATGAACAAAAGAACAAGTAAAAATAATAAAATGATTCCAAGAAATTAACATGGTAATAAAGAGTAAAAATAATAAACAATGGTATAAAAGAACATAAAATAGTTACGGTGTAAGCATCCGTTAAAAAAATTTGGTAGAATTACCGTGAAACGGTAACAAGTTTGTAAATGAAATAAATGATAAAAAGATAGATAAAAATATTTGAGAATATGAAAATGGTCTCAAGGATTTAGAGGAATGATTTATGAAATGAAATAATATGAAAATTTAGATTTTTGATGAGAAAATCATAAACTAACTAATTTTATGCTATCATGCATAAATTTCAATTCAAGTGTCAGATAGGGCTGGTCTTTTTCATGGAGTTTTTTGACATTTTAATCTTGCTTAAAAATTTCAGTTCAATCGGAGTTTGAAAATGCCTTACTATTTAGGTTAGAAGCTAAGGCAACTTGCATGAAAATTAATTAAAGGCATAAAGGACGGGCATTTTTGTAAACAAGTGAAAATTCATTACTATCTCCCTTTATAACAGTCAACTAAACAACTATGAAGGAAAAAAAAAGATAAAGACTTTCTATTTTCTCTATAATTTCTCAAAAATTCCTCCTTCAAGTGAAAAATCCAAGAATAATTCTTGATTATTTGTAAAGAAAACACAAGATTGGATTGAATTTGGAAAGGAAAAGGAGAAATGACTATGAAAAATGAAGAGTGAGAAAGAAGAAATTGAAGAGAGAAGAAAAAAATGGATGATATCTAGCAAATGTTTTCTTGATTTTGTTTGGGTAAGTGATGTTAAACCCTTTATTTGAATTCTATTGCACTTATTCAAGGTTTTGAAGAAATGTTAGTTTATGAGATTTTGATTTGAGTTGATGATTTTTTGAATTAACTGTTTAGAATGTTAAATATCATTATGGGTGATGTTCTTGAGCATGAAAAACTAATGGTTAACATGTTAACTATGGAAAAATTAAAAAGAAAATTATGGCAATTTTATTAGTTGAATACTAGCTAAAACATGAACTTGAAATGATGAAATTTGGAATTGGTTCCTTACAAAAGTTATAGATATGATGTTATCTTTCCAATAAAACTAGTTTTAATTAAATTGGAGCTATAGAAATCCAGATATGAGTTAAAAACTAAAGACAAGTCAAACTATTGAACAAATCTTATATGCTTATGTAATGTGCGGTTTTGGATATGTAAAAGGTAGAACTAGGTTTTCTTTTTTATATGAAAGTTGTAGTTAGGATTTTATATTTTAAATAAAACTGGTTTTTTTTCTTAATTTAGAGCTATAAAACTATAAATATGAGCTAAAAAATAAAGAAGGGTTAAATTGTGTTTTACTGGATACATTATGTATATTATTGTAATGGGTGATTTTAGGTGTGTAAACGACATACATGAGTTCTTTTCTCTTCAACAAGATTGTGGCTTTGTATTTTAGTTTGCGGAAAAAGTAAGTCATTGTCAAAATCAAGTTCTATAACTTTAGTTATGAGCTAAATATAGAATAGTATTTTGGTTTGGTTAGACTAAACCAATCATGATTTGCCATTTCTAATTATTTACAAGAGTGTTAGTTGATGAATATAAACTGATTTAAATGATATGATAATTTGATTTTAATGAGTATATAAGAATTGAGAATACAGGTATGGTTAAATGATTAACAAATTTTATTTGTGAAGTATATTTATTATGTAAGTGAGTGTATACATATCATGAAAATTATTGTGGCAATGATGGTAGTGATTTTGTTCTTGAAATATTGGTGGCCTTTGATATAAATATAAATGATTAAATCTAAGGGTTTTGTTAGATTAAGGCATGTTGAGATGACATAAAATATATTGTAAGGCATGTTAAGAAAATTATTTGTATGAGTGATGAATTATTGGAATAGATACATGTAAAGGATTAAGGAATTATATGCAAATGTACAATGTAAATTGATTGTGAACTTGTGTTTGGATGTGTTGTATGGAAAAAAATACGGGTGAAATTTAAATTAGAATGTATGAGTGATAATGATTGTTATATGGAGTTGTTGGAGAAGCGTTCGAGACGAAACCTGACTTATAGAGAACTTGGATAATAGTAGTTAAGGTAAGAGATTTACACTCCCTGACCTATTATTTAATTAAATGTACTTTTGAAATTGTTAAATTTACAATGGTTAATTGATTGTGTTGTGTATTATATTATTAATTGAAAGCTTATACCTTCAAGGCAAAAATTGATATGTGTTGTACCATATGCTATACTAAGATAACAAAGTTTTACGATAAGAAAAAACTAGTTATTTAGTTGAGAATCAATAATGACAAACACCTATCAAATTGCTAACACATGGTACTAAAGATCAACCACACATATGATCAATACTAGGTAGGATTGAGCCTAATCTTATACTAAAACTACTAACAATACAATAAAAGGACTTTGACAAAAAGAGTGCGAAAGATTCTAATATAAACATCATCTTCATCCACTTAGAAGGTTGCTTTAGATCCCAAACAAATTAAGAGGAAGATTCATAAGGATATTTATGGGAAAGTGGAAAAGGACACTGTAAAGATAATAAGGAAGTTTAAATGAAATTACCAACCATGATCTGAAAAGGGAAAGGCAAGGGACAAAGACATAACTGTCGCACCCTCGTGGCGATCCTCGATTGATTTCAGGGTCTTTGTTTGTTTTTGTTATGAATAAAGGATTCGCCACCTAATATTTGATCACTAGGAACCCTAACTAGTCTTTCAGAGATTCTAAGGTAAGGGACTGGTTGCATAAAGGGAAGGTATTAGCACCCCTAGTATGCCCTACCTAAGGTAAGCTGCTTGGTGTTTGGTTTGCCTTATAATTCATGGCCACTACTCATGCAGTGGAGTTGGGACGGGCCGTGGCTGGCCCAGCCCAAAGTTCTGGGCTAGGTCTGGCCTAGTCCTAAAGAAATAAATAAAAAGTTTCGGGGGGAGGTCGGCCCAACCACTTCGGGCTGAGATAGGCCCAACCACTTCGGGCTGACATCGGCCCAACCATTTTGGATCGAAATCGACCTGACCTCTTCTATGGCTGAGCCTGGCCCCGTTAGCTGGGCCGGCCCAGCCCATGTAGAATTTTATTTTATTTTTATTTATTTATTTATAATAATATATTATAATATAAAAAATAAAAAAATTCCAAAAAATTTGAAAAGTCCTTTTGAAAAATTTGTGATTTTCTCAAATATTTTTGTACCAATTTTGCATAATATCGGGTTGTATATTTACATTGTAAAATACAAATCCGGTATTAAAATACCCGATTTTCTCCGGAAAAATAAAAAGAATTTCATGCATACGGCCAAAACCTAAAAACTTTTCCAAGCATATTTTTATATATAAATAAAAACTTGCATCTTTCCCATGTTTTGAAAATAAAAATGGATATCATAACTGGTTTATGATCATCCATTATGGTTTGGCAAAAATATCAAAAACCTATTTTTCAAATTTTTTTTAAGATCCAGATGTAAACTTTAATATTTGTGGGTGTAAAATTACACGATAAAGTACACCATCAGGTATTAAAGATACAAGGTATAAATAAATACGATGCTAAAATTTAGATTTTAGAACGGTTATGATTTAATCTAATAAGATAGAGATTTTCTCATGAAGAGAGATCTACCTTGAACCCTAGAAAAGACCAACAAATAGAAACTCGACTTAGAAAACAATTAAATAACAATATAGTTTACCTTAGGTAGGGTGCACTGGGGGTGATGCGTCTTCCCCTTGTACAACCAGTCCCTTACCCAGACTCTCGCAGACCATAGGTTCCTAGTTACCATAACACTAGGTGGCAACTCCTAACGAATCAAACAAATGAACTAGAAAATCGCCAACGGATGTCGTGCATTGACTTGCGACAGCTAGTATCCATGGATTGAAGGGAGGTCTTGTGTAGAAATTCATGGGTAAAGAGATGACTATGAAGGTCGGTATAAGACAGTGATTCTGCCTTGGTCATGAGGTTTGTTACTAAGTCTTTAAACTCACCACAAAGACCATGAAACATATAGAGATTGAAGCCTTCAAAAGAGATAGGCTAACCAACAACAACTAATTCATCAAATAACAATTTTGCTTGCTGCATATACATAGTAACCGAAACATTCACCCATGAAGTGTATAATGCAAGAATTAGATAGAGACACGAGAGCTTTTTCAAGGGTGTGCCAAACACAGTGCAAGGTATGACAATCGACCATAAGGTGCAGCATATCCATGAAGAGAGAGGAGAGTAATGCGCTCAAAAAAAGTTGATTTTATTGCTTCTAATGAAGAAAAAAGGGGTTAATTATTGGAGAGGAATCAATAGAACTGTCAGAAATATGAGAGGGGGACACGACACTAAGCCATCAACAAAGTGAAAAGCACCATAACCAAGAAGGTATGGCTTCATCTATATTCGTCAATAGAGATAATTTGTGTTTGTAAGCTTCAACGAAACAACTTGCTGAGTGTTGGACAAAACAACTATAACTGAAGTTGATGTCCCTATAATGTGAAGAGGAATGACAAAAACATGAGAAGAAGAGTCATTGTTTTGTGCTGCAAGCGAAGGAGGTTGCCGCTGTGGGAGGGCACCATTGGCAGCAGCTTGTGAGTGGTCTGTCGGCTGGGCTGCAATGCCAGTTTGGTGGAGGGAGAAGTCGGCAACAGAAGCAACAACAGAGTCCATTTGGGAGAGGAAGAGAGGATTTATGATAGTAGAAAGCTCTGATACCAAGTTGAGAACACTACCAGAAATTCATCAAAAACCAACGGAATTACCGATGAAATAATTCTATTGGTAAATTGCAGTCACAATTACTAACGACTTATATTTCATCTGTAATTCGATCGATATATACCGATAACATCATCCCGCCAGTATATACCGATAGAATTACAGACGGAATATATAAAATTTTGAGAAAAAAAACTAGTTCAATGATGTGGATATTTTTGCAGGCGATTTTACCGATGGAATTACCGAGGGATTCAAACCAGGATATCCGTACAGTGATGTGACCCATTCATCGTTAGAATTACCGACGAATATACTGACATAATGTGTCCATCAGGGATTCCATCGGTAAAAGCTAATATATCACCACGTTGCCTCCCCTCCCCTCCCCATTATTTCTCCTCCTTCTTCCCCATCCCAACTCTCCCCTCCCAAACTGCAAACAACCACCCCCCTAAAAATATCCCCTTCTTCTCAACACAAGTCATCTTTCTTGTACTTTTATGGTCACAACATCCGTGTTTTGATTTATAGTACATTTTGTTATTTTTTATAAGTAAATTTTATCTTTTTTAATTTTAACATTAAAATGTCACTTTTATTATTTTTTTTATTGTTTTTTTAGTATATGTATTTTGTTGGTGTATGTACAAGTTTTATTGTTATTTCTCAAACAAACTTGTAGTATGAATGATAATTAATAATGAATATTTAAGAGAAGTCTTTTTTTAGTTTGTTGGATAATGTCGAGGCAAACCAATATTTTTACAAATTTATTTACTTAACATAGTTAATTAATACATGTTGTCATCATAATTTTATAGAGGTTCGATAGAAGTCATGGATGATCGTTCATAGATGTATCGAGACTCACCCCAAAGATTGTGGAGGATGGATTATTGTAATGGGGTTCAGGGTTTTATTAATTTTACAACATCTATTCCGAGGATTTTTACTGGAGGCGGTATTAGATGTCCTTGCAGAAAGTGTAAACATAGATACATGACATTCAAAATGTTCCGAGGGTTTTATTAATTATATGCATCAAGATGTTATAATGATGCATCTTTTAATCAAAGGGTTCATATGATTATTTGTGTTGGTATGCACACAGAGAACTATTTGTTCCTAATAAGAGAATGGAAGAAAGGGTGGTGGGGTCAACTTCTAGTAATCTGCATGAAGTTGTAAATGACAACAGTAATCCTTACAAGAATATGGTTAGGGATGCAATGAGAATGAATCAAGGTAATGTCAGTCAATGTCCAATCATAGAAGAAGAACCTAATACAGATACATCCCAGTTTTTTTTTATCTATTGAAAGATTCTAACGAACCATTATGGGATGGTTCCACGAATCACAGTAAATTATCGGTCATAGCACATTTATTCACCAACAAGTCAGATCACGGGTTGAGTGAGGCCGGTTATGACAAAATTATTGAATGGGCGATAAACATTTTACCTGAAGGGAACAGGCTGAAAGAGAACTTCTATGCTGGTAAGTCCATGATGAAACCTCTTGATTTAGAATACCAGAACATTGCTATGTGCCCTAACTTCTGCATGATTTACTACCTTGAAAATGCTGAGCTGATCGAGTACATGACATGTGTGCATTTCCGTTACAAACCCAGAATTGACATGGAAAAGACTCTCGTGGCATATAAAACACTTAGATACTTCCCTATCACACCTATATTGTAGAGGTTATTTTTTTCACCAAGAACTTCTAAGCATATGACATGGCACCAATCATATAATGTGGTTGATGGAGTGATAGTACATCCTTCTGACGGCAAAGCATTGAAACACTCATTTTTCAGCTGAATCAAGAAATGTGCATCTTGGGTTATGTACAGACGGATTCAACCCATTCGGGTCATTTGCTACTCCTTATTCTTGTTGGCCGGTCATACTCACGGTTTATAACTTGCCATCAAGGATGTGTGTGAGGCCAAAGTTCATATTTTTATCTACGGTTATACAAGGTTTGAGCAGTCTCGGCCAGAATATAGATGTTTGTCTTCGACCGTTAATTGATGAGTTGATGCAGTTGTGGTCCTCCAGAACTTTGACTTATGATAGATATATCGAGGAAATAAAATTTTATTGTAAGGGCGACTTTGATATGGACTATTAATGATTTTTCAGCTTATGATATGATTTTAGGTTGGAGCACGCATGGAAAACTAGTATGTCCATACTGCATGGAAACCAACAAGGCATTCACGATAACAAACGGAGGTAAAGCTTCTTTTTTTAACTGCTACAGTCGTTTCTTGCCAACGAATCACAGGAACAGAAATAACATAAAGGATTTCTTTGTTAGCAAAGTTGAAAAGGATGTTGCACCGCTGCATCTTAGAAGTGAAGAATTGCATGATATTATATCAGAGTACGGTGACATTCTGTTTGGTTTCCAATCAGGTAAGCAGAAGTTTCCTGGTTTTGGTTTGACCCATAATTAGGTAAAGTGAAGTATTTTTTGGGAGCTTTCTTATTGGAAGACCAATCTCCTCCGCCAGAACCTTGACGTCATACACATAGAAAAGAACATGTTTGAGAACATTTTCAACACTATCATAGATGTGAAGGGGAAGACAAAGGAAAACATTAAGGTTAGATTGGATATAACATTGTTTTGTAACCGTAAAATATAGAGTTGGTTTTTGATGGGTCACGGGTTGCAAAACCCAGAGAAAGCTTCTTATTAGAGAAAAATGCAAAATTACTAGTCTACAAATAGCTTAAGAGTCTGTGTTTTCTCAATAGGCATGCCTCGAATATATCAAGGTTTTTTAATATGGAGGGATGTAGATTGTATGGAATAAAGAGTCACGACTGCCACGTGTTTATGCAAACACTCATTCCATTAGCTTATCGTGTTTTGTTATTGAAGGGGATATGAAATGCACTCACGAGATCAGTCATTTCTTTAGAGATATATGCTCCAACAAGTTCATTGTTGATCATATTGAGAGGCTTGAAATGAATATCGTCGAGACAATATGCAAACTTGAGATGATATTTCCTCCATTAGTTTTTGACTCGATGGAGCATCTACCCATATATTTATCATATGATGCGAAAGTTGCAATGTAATTCATAACTAAAAGTATTTTCATCATTTTTCTTAATTGAAAATATTTATTTAATTCCATGCAGGTACTTGTTCAATCTTAAGAAAAAGGTTAAGAACAAGGTGCATGTTGAGGCTTCGATATGTGTGGCCTATATTATTGAGGAGATCTCAACATTTATCTCGTACTATTTCGAACCTCATTTGAGAACGAGAATCAAACGCGTTCCACAATATGATGATGGTGGTGAATTGCCTTCTAGTGGGAACTTTTCAATATTCTTCAATTTTGGACGACCCAAACCTAAAAATACCGTAAGGGGAAGATATTTGTCTGAAATAGAGTTTAGACAAGTACACAATTATGTTTTATTTAAGTATGATGAGTTGAGAACTTTTATTCAGTAAGTATATGTACTACTTAAACTTTGTTAAGAATGTACTATTTATATATTGTAATATCATAACTCATATAATTTGGAACAACTTTCTAAACAACATCGATAATATTTACTGTCCAATAACTCACAGCTGACCGAATCCTAAGTCTTTCACTTACAAGATAAACAATTTGCCACGTGGTTCAGAACACATGTAAGTACTATAATAAACTCATACTATAACAAACTCATTATCTCTTGCAAAGTTACTATACGTTAATATTATAAAATTCTTGTTTATTGATTATTGTTGTACTTGATATACAAGGTTTATCAAATGGAAATTAGTGTTATTATTTCATTGTCTTTACTAAGCTTGTGTCCTGAAAGAAAAGTTAAGTGCTATAACGGGTATTTTGTCAATGGATATGTGTTTCATATTGAAAATACGAGCATGGAAGAAAGACATACAACAACGGTGTTTGTGTTAAGGGATCGACTTGTAGTGAGTTTGAAGTTGACTGCTATGGTAAATTAGAAGAGGTTATCGAATTACAATATCATAACGAGCAAAATAGAGTGTTTTTATTCAAATGCTATTGATATCTACTGACAGAGGAATCAAATTGGATCCTCACTATGGTCTGGTTGAAATCAACTCAAAAGCTAGACTCCACAACGTAAATGATGTCTTTGTTTTCGCAAGGCAATGCCAACGAGTTTATTACATATACACCCTTTCCTTTAGAAAGAACCAATCAACAGTTAATTGGTTATCCGTTTTAAAAACAAAACCCAGGGGTCGTGTCGAGATTGTTCAAGATGAGAACAAAGACACAAGCGTGTGAGATGAAGTCTTTCAAGTTAGTGAGTTGGTTGAAACATATCGAGTTGCTCCTTCGATTGACTTAAAAGAAAATTTGAATTTCCGTGTTGATATTGATGTAGAGGAGTTGAATATTGTTCTAAGCTCTAGCGGACAAGCAAATGTCGATGAAAATGATGATGATATCCACATTAAAGAGTGCAATAGAGTTGATGACGATTCAATTGATGATGAAGAAGAAGAAAATTCTGACTAACTGTCACAACATAAAAGTGTAAAACATTTTTTTTATAATGTAATATTATGGATGATATTTTGTAACATGAAATATTTATTTTATAATTGTTCACTACTGTTACTGTGCTATACGAGAAATTTGCAATTTAAGCATTTGCAGGAGGATAAATAGGCAATACAAACATAATTTGTCATACACAGTGCATAATCACCGACATTCGATCAGATGGATACCGTCCATCGATATTTCACAGAGAAATGAAAAATATATACTACATTTGCCACAATCACCGACATCCATACAAATGGATGCCTCCTGTTGATGTTTTATCAAGAGTTGCAAAATATTTACTGCATTTGCCACAATCAATGACATCCATACAGACGGATACCATCCATCGGTATGTTACAAGAGGCATAACTGTTAGAGTTCTCTGTCGGTGCAATTGACCAATACCGACGAACTCACCAATGGACCACGTGTATATACTGACGAACTGTAAAAATTATTGAGGGTCATTTAAAAATTTTAGTGTGAAATTCAAAATTTACTGACAAACATTTGAAAATTCATCGACAGTAATTAAAATTAATATTATTTAAATAGTCCATCGGAGATGCCGTCAGTAAAATTGTAGTATAAATCCCAGCGACTGCCCATGTAGTTCATTTTTCCTCTCCTTCGTTTCAGAGTTCTCTATCTCATTTTTTTTCTTTCATTTGCTTCCAAACTTTTGTTTTTTGCTTATAGTCTTTAGTTCTATTTTTAACAAATTAAAAGGTATGTATTTTCATTTAATATGCTTAATGATTTTTTTTTTCTTTGTTTTAGTTATTGTTATTTTTTTGTGTTTTTTTGTTTTGGTGTATTCTTATAATGTAGATAAAGTCTTGAAATAAACACACTATTAAGGTAAGCATTTTTCATTCCTAAAGTCTATAGTTTTTGTTTTTTAATTTATTCAATCTATTTTATTGTTTGTATTGCCATAACAATTGAAAATTTTGTTGAATTTTAATTGTTATTGTTGAATTTACCTTAAAAATGGTAATTGAAAATATAAGATTAAATTTAATTATTTTATCTCAATTTTACTTGATTATTTCCATTAATTTTAATTGTTATTGATGAATTTCTATAGATATTAGTTGAATATATAAAATTAAATGTTATTTTTTTCTTTATTTTATTATTAAATTTGTATAGATGTTAGGTTATATATAAGATTTTTCAATGGAGTCTCCAGTATAGGGGAGGTGCTGTAGATTTTTTTTAAAAAAAATCAAATTTAATTATGTAATTATTCGTATAAATTTATGTAGATGTATAGAATGAAATCAACAGCACGTCGTGAGCAGATGGTTGTAACTAGTTCTTCTAGCAGCGAAGATGACTTATCCTTAGGTGCTGATCAAGAAGAGGCACCTGAGCCGACTCGCGATGCTGCCTCTTTGAGCGCGGTTTCACAGCGCAGAGGCTGTATACCTTCACAGCGGGGTCAATTCATCTGCAAGTACCAGGCACATTGGAAGGACGACTTTTCAATGTAAGTTTGTTTTGGTTTTAGTTTTTTTTACTTATAACATATTTTATGAACAACTAATTAATATTTTATTTATTTTCAGGTTCACAAACATTGAGGTCACCTAAGTAATAACATCGGCGTTTAAATCGTCGATGGAGATTCCATTATTTCAATGAAGTCAAGTTTCCAGACATCCTGATTGGAAACCTTATATTGATGTATGGTTTCGAAGATTTCAGATAGGTGTTAACTTCTAATTTCCAGCTTATTTTTAATAAATTATTTTTATAATTTTATATCTCATACTATTTTTATTTTAAATAAATTATTTATACACAACACAAATTCAAGTGGGATAGCGCACATGACAATGTTGCAAGGAGGGTGTGAGAGAATCACGTGGCAACTAGGTAAAATCGAAAACAATACAATATTTTGTTTTATAATTTTATGTTTTAAAATCTAATTTTTCACTATGGAAGTAGGTTCCGTGATTTTTGGTATGAAATACAAAAAAACCAAAAAATACGCGAGAGATAACGGTGTCCAAGGTTGGAATGGCGTGGTGGTTTAAAGGGATTTCAAATCGCCATACATCCCGGGGGATATATGGCCGCAATATATTGAGCATGTGAGGTTCGAGTGGTTCACACGACGCTCATAGTCCAGTGCCGACAACCAGAACTGGCAAATTTATTATTCGGTGACCATGTGATTAGTACTTAAAAGTGCATGTTTATCAAGGTTTTATATCATCATTTTGCACTTGAAGTATCAATAACTCCTTAACTAAAGCATGTTTTATAATAACATATCTAATAATATAAGATACCTTTAATTTATGGTAAATGTTCATCTTAAATGAAGGCCTATCACATAAATGAAAGAATTGATTGATGAGTTGAAGTACTGAAATTGAAAGGACAAAGA
>Ga0325411_1004784_pt1 | contig 15121 bp, 8 predicted proteins | sample PopdelMetagenome_13_FD_206181 | JGI IMG/M metagenome (GOLD analysis project Ga0325411, IMG submission 206181) | Populus deltoides microbial communities from Bellville, Georgia, United States - Xylem-PdIQD-R4 | ecosystem: Host-associated > Plants > Phyllosphere > Stem > Wood/Secondary xylem... | reverse complement strand
TACGAGACAATCTAAATAAAATTCTTCAAAACCTATTAAATCATTATTGAAAAAAACAACTTCAATTTCAAGTTTTTCCAACTTCGTGACCTTTCCGTGATTAAATCATTGTCTTGTAAAAAATGAATTTATCAATTAGTTTCAACGAACAAGTTAATATTACATAATATTCGCATATCATATATTGCCATACATACATCTTAATTATTTTTTCCCAATTAAATAAACTTCTTAAAAAAATTAGCATAAAAAGTATCCATTAAGTTTAACTTAACATTTAATTTTTTTGAATTAGAATAGTTTTTAACATGACATTAGAAACTTAATAATCAAAAGTGTAATTTAAGACTTCAAAATTCCATTTTGTAGGCTTCTACATGTGTAAGATAAGTCATGTCTGACATCCTTATGAAATCTAGGCAGTGGCTCTTTTCTTTGCGGCCACAATCCAGACAATGACTTGCTGACGCATCTAGCAAAAGGCAACCCTTTTGACAATGACTTGCTTGACTAGTCAATTTAGATCTAAATTAGTTCGGCTTGGAAAAAAAAATAGAGATTTGAAAAAAATTAGGTGATTCAGGTGATTTAGTTAAAAGTCATAGTTCATCTACGATTGCCCTGACGAAACTTTTTTTTTTTTTTTAAATATGTGATCTATTTGTTTCAATTACTTTTTAGATTTACCTTCATGACTCGGCTTTTTCCGGTGTTAGATTTTATAATTTTGCTTTTATGCTGTATATCCACCCCTAATTCCACCGTAGACAAACTCATGCAAGTTGAGAAAAGAAACCTAGCTTATGTGGTGAATTACTGTAGAAATTGCATTGTTTATGCTCACACATTTCACAATGGACTCACTATTCAAAAAATGTTAATTTTTTAAATTTGATCCTCAAACACTTTTTTACACAATTGCATCCTTTCGGTGTTAAATTAAAGGACAATTAATTTAAATTTATTGACCGGGGACAAGATTGAAAGAAAGAGGACCATTGTGGAAAAGGCACAAAAAATGAATGATGGGTTCGAAGTTCTCATTGAAAGTTCAGTTTGCACCTTCAACTTTTCAAATTATACCTATTTGGTCCCTCAAATTTTTTGAAATTTAATTTTAGTATAAAAGTTTATTTTTATTATTTTTCAGTACATGGTTTGAGAGACGATAGAGAGAGATTACTAGATTCTAGTATTGAGAGAGAAAGTTGTTCATACCATTTTTGACCATCAAAATAATTGTTTTTTATGTCCTTGAGTTTCATGCTACGAGAAGAGTTTAATGGTGGTTGTTTAGAGCATCAATGTTACCTAAAAAAATAGATATAACTTGAGGAAGACAAATCTAACCTAGTTTGATTTTGGATTCTTAGACCATTTTTTGGGTTATTTATGTTCATAAATTGGTTTATAAATGTTCTAATGGTATTGAAAATGTGTTTTTGCGTTAAAATGACTTAAAAATAAGGATTTTAGGGCAAAAAGTCCATCTTTCTGATTTTCCAGCTACCAATCTAGGCTGGCAAACTACACATTATCTATCTCAACAGGCGATGTGTCGTCTGCTTTTTTTTTTCAAAAAAAATATAGGGTCAAAAAAATATTAGCATATCAAAATGATTAAAAAATATATAAAATTTTTTTATTTTAAATAAAAAAATCAAAATTTAAAAAAACATGAAACACACCTTAAATGCAAGAAGATGATGCTGATAGACCTTGTTGTTGATAATGATACGGTACTTACAGATATATATCTACAAATTTTGCTAAAACTTTGAGTTCTTGTTAGCCTTTCTTCAGTCAAAATATCTTTCAGGAGCTCCACGAGAACATCAAGGACAAATCCTTTGTATCAGCATATTAAGAAGTCATCTATGCACAGGTAAATGTTGATTTTTTTTTAAAAAAAAATTGTTTATTTATACATGAAAATAATATTTATTTATTTTAATTTTTTTAACATCGCTATATTAAAACAATTCAAAAATATATATAAAACAAAAAAAATAATTCAAAAGCGTAGTCCAACTACAATGTCAAACATTACCTAAGTTTGTGTTGGGTATTGTTGTATATCATATTTTTTAAAAGTATTTTTTATTTAAAAATATATTAAAATACATATTTGTTTTAGATTTTTTTTATTTTTATATCAACACTTCAAAACTATTGAAAAACAATAAAAAAATAATCAATTTAATATTTTTTCATGCAAAACATATTTTTAAAATATATTTAAATACAGAGTAAAACACAATGCAAAACAACCTCTCACGTCATATAGATTTAAACGTGTAAAATTGGATTTTAAAGCTAATAATATTGGAGTTTGGGAATCCTTTTGTCCATTTTATGCCCCCAATTAAAGATATCTTAGCATAACAAGGTGGATGAAGAACAAAAGAGCTTCTTGACCTTTGTCACTTCATATGTACTATTTTATTGGCCTCTGCCCTGCCATGGTTATATTATTTTTAAATAAATATAAAAAATATTAAAATTATAAAGAGTTTTTTTTATATAATTTTATCAAATAGATTAATTTTAAAATTTTCTGTCCGTCTTAATTTTTTATCTAATTTAAGTTTTAAATTTAATTACATGTGAGCTGGCCCAATTTAAATCGATTAATTTTATGGATCTAAAGATAACCTAGATAACCCGAAAAAACATGACTTAACTTAAAAAAAAATTCAAGATGACAAATTTTTTAAAAAATATCAAGACAACGACAGATTAGATCAACCTCGACCTGAGTCATGGACTCTATTGGGTTTAATAACATTTTTAATAAACTTGTTTTTATTTAGTTATACAATAAAAATACATGCTTGCAAAATTAAACATCAACCATAAAATAGATATTTATTTGACATTGTAATAACTCTATAGAAAACAAACAAAAATAAATCATGCAATCTATTTCTTGATCAATTCAATATTAAAGGAAGAAATAAAAAATAACAATAAAAAAAATTAAGAACAAAAAAAAGCATATCCAATGGGGCTGGTAAACCCGTCAAACTTGTGAATTGAGTAACTTGGGCTAGCAGGCCAAACCTGTGAATCGGGTAATGGACTCCACTAAGATTTTAATTTTACAAACTATTTTTTATTTAACTATATGATAACAAAAATTGATGATCGTAAAATTAAACACCGACCCAATACTAAAATATTGTTTTGAGACCGTAATAATCTTATATAAAGAGAAAGAAAACCAATTACAAAACTGAATTTTCAATTATCCCATTATCTATAGATGAAATTGAAAAAAAAAATTAAACTTGTCAGACCCGTAAACCATGTCAACCAGCCAAACTTGTAAACAAGTCCATAGACTTTATAAAGTTTAATAATATAATTTTTTTCTGAAACTATTTTTTTCAACTAGATAAGAAAAAAATAAACGATATTAAAGTTAAGTTAAATTAAAAAGGAAAAAAAAAACACATTACCAAACCCATAAACTCAGGCAATTTAGGTTATCCTAACAAATCCGCAAACCACTTACAACCATATAAAAAGTCAAAATAAAAATAAATAAATTAAGAAACTCAATTCTCCATCAATCCAATATTAAAAAATAAAATTAACAAAAAAAAATTAAAAAAATAATACATTCTGAATTACAATTACAATGCAAATGGGAATAAATAAATAGTAATTTCCTCGCAACCTTTAGCTCTGTTAATAATCCTGGGTAGCTCTTAACTAGCTCACTGTCCTGCTAAGAATGGAAGAGTTTCAAGCAAATTGATCACTTTGCTCTGGGCTTAAGGTTGTTATTAATATCTGATGACAGTATTATTAGTTTACGTGCCTTATTTTTGTGCATTTTTAGTTTCCATGAAAACATATTAAAAAGAATATGATGACATCATTTGTTACAAAATGATCATTGCCCCTTCTTTAATTGGCTTTGTTTCCTTTTTTTGGTATGATTGGCTCTCTTTCGTCTAAGGATTTTTCATATCTCAACTCTCCACCTATTAGGTGTGTTAATCGTGTGAGTATAATGTAACAATTAATATTTTAAACATTTTTTTTTAACTTTTATATATATAGCAGCCGGATATCTAGAAATTAATTGTTCTCAGCATTTAAATGAGAATTTAATATAATTGAAAGAGGATTTCTCTCAAATATAATGTGAATGGTTTAATAAATATTTTTATAGTTAAGTTGGACAAGTTTACATCTAATAAGAGATATAGTTACGGTTATTAAAATGACAAGAATTAAAAATTCAACCATTAGATCGGACTAAATAATTTTCAGGTAATTTTATAAATAGTTTTTATTTATAAAAAGCAACTTTCTTGTTCATTGAATCATTCAGAATTAATCCTATAAATTATTAATTGGGATAATTTTATTATTTTTCTTATGATTTTTTGGATTTATTATTTTAATTCAAAATTTATATATATTTTTTTAAGCTTTAAGTTTTAAGCTTTTAGATTTTTATTTATTTTATAATAGAGGTAGGGGCTTTTTTTTTTTTTGCATAATTAAAGGTTTACTAAACCTCAAATGGAGACAAGTTTCATTACATTATTTTTATAAATAAATTGTGAATTTAAAGTTCATATCAAAAACTTTTATCGCTTATTAATTTTTTTTTATGATTTCTATGTTGTTGTTTTTCTTATAGTTTTTATTAGTATCAAGTATCCTCAATCTTATTTATACATCAATCGAGATTAAATTTTCTGTCTTTGCGAAATTGACTTGTAAAAAAAATAAATTGAAGTTACCCATATATGGCCGAAAAGAATGGCATTTTTCTTATCTTGAAAGAAAAGGGCATTTATTGAAATACCCTATACGCGACATGATCGTAACATATATTTACACTTCCATAATTTGCTTGCTAGCCTTTGGTGCTGAAGAACTCTCACTTGGTGAAGCAGCAAGAGTTGATTCACTGACAGTGATGACATGGGAGCAATTGACCATCTGAGCTGATTTTACACTCTGAATTTGTTCTGATAAAGGAGACTCTGCACTCTTAAATTGGGCTTTGGAGGCAAGTTCATGTATGGATGCAGCAATTTTTTCAGTGCATGTGACCACATCAACAAGTAGTGAACACACCGTAACCCCTGGTATAACTTTCAGCAGGTCAATGTCTTCCCATATGCCTGATTTGAGTAAAGATTTGATATTTTTGGCCGCAGATTTTGCATTTTCAATGTGAGAATCTGCAGAAGATGGCTGCACCATTATTTTGATTGCCGATGCAAGTTCCTTTAGTGCTTTACCAGATTCTAAGCTCATAGTTGTGCATGCTTCCTGAATTATGGTACTAACTTCTGATGATACCTGCAAGAATAAGCAGCAAATATTTAGAGATAAGCATACCGGAGTGCTTCTTAGCATATTGTTCCTAATTGATATTAATTTTTTTATTATTTAAGCCATACATAAAAGCTTGAACTTTACGAATTTTTGTGAGAATGGATCGCAACATATGATATGCCGAAGGCTTAAAGGAGCATATCACGTTGTATTTAGACATCAAAGATGAGATAGCTTCTAGGGAATTGATTTCTTTTCTTATACCTGCATGTCAGCATTTAAGTATCCATTCAATGCTTCAATTCGGTAGGCACATTCTCGAGCAAGAGTCCCAACTTTCAGGTATAGTTTCCATGGATGTCGAAATGGGAACCGACCATGACCTGGCTCCCATGCTGCAAAATTAGCCTGAAAGGCATCAAAACTATTATCAGAAAATAATTCAATTATATAGGGGAAGAGGAGGTTGGTGCGTGAGAGATTTATACACACCAAGGATCCTTCACTATAGTTTGAATTGAGAAAACTTTTGTATCCTTCCAAAATTTTCTTGTCCACATTACACTCTTCACCCCCTGTTCTTTTGAAGTATTCATCACCAAATCCTGTAAATTTTATCTTATCTTAGTAAGTTTTTGAGCATCTGCATGTTAAAAAAGAACAATTGGAATGAATGCATCCACTACTTGATAGGTTCTACGAGTTAGGGCACTGCTTTGTTGGGGACATGCATACCTTCTAAGAAGTTGCCAAGCTTTTCAATGTTGAGCGCAATCAGATTGTGAAGATCTTCACCAGCCCACACAGGGAAAATCACAATAGAAATGATGACACAAGTAGCACCACCTATGCATATGGTTGATAATCTTCTATGTGCTAACTCTAATATTTCATCGTCTCGATAACCAGATACCGATATCATAGAGAAGGTCAATATGAATATTAACATCCCATAATCATATCTCGATTTAATTTTCGGAAAGAACCTTAAAAATGTTGATATTGAAGCTGCAAACAAAAACCAAAATAATTTTGAATACATGAGTGCCTTTTCATGTAACAGTAAGGATCAATATAGTACGAACTTTGAGGTGCAATAATTTTTATTTTGTGTGCATGCATGGTTAAAGATACCTAGTAGAAAGACAAAGAACCCAAGTAGTATGGGTTCTCCAATATGTCCAGAGAGGTTTGCTAGGTGATGTGCTCCAGTACCTAGTCCACCAGCCATTAGCGTTGCCATTCCTCTATTCAATCCTTTTCCAAGAGTAGCCCCTGAAAACTAATTTGTCAAAAATCATGAAAGGGAATTTCTGTTCTATTTTTAAAATGTCAGAGACTTACCCACAGAGAATTCAAAGACAACAACAACAGTCATAATAGCCCATATTGCAGTTTCATCAAAATTACTGTAAAGTGGCTGACAGTAGTAGAACATTGATACCAATGTAAGTGCAAGTCCTACTTTTAGTGAATGAATAACTCTTCTTGGATCATCTTGTCCAAGCTTCTTTATGTTCCTAGCCAATTCAACCGTCTTAACTTTGAACTGCACAGTAAAGGCCTTGAGCGACCTTCGTCCTTGAGTGAAAAACCCAGTTTTGTCACCGCTTCCATACCCAACTTCCATGGCTAAATGAGGGTAGGAAAGTTCGCATGAACTGAGAAATATCGAAGAGAGCAAAGAATAAAGAGAGTTGGCCAAGAAGGATATTGGATGAGGGACTCTACACGCTTCTAATTTATAAGAAGTCCCGACACCTATTTGCTTTGGTTCTCCCAGGACTGAGATTCAGGTGAAATAAACATGGAAATCATGATTCATGACTAACCAGGTAGACTTTGAAGTTAATTCTATGGATTGTCACATGCCTCTGGTTCTTGTACAACGACATTTTGAAGTCAATATGTTTGAAAGATCGTTTCTAAATTTTACTGTATAGCTTTTCTTTTCTTTTCTTTTCTTTTTGTATTTGATCGATACGGACACCACAAAGGGGTTGTACTTTTCTAGTTCAAAGAATTATTGTATCAGTTTATGAAAATGGTTATTTAATCTCTATTAAAATATATAAACTCTATTTGTGGTATGTTTAATTTTTTTATTGAATATTTACATTTAAAATAATAATTGTTTATTGATAAGATAGCTATATTGCTTTACATTTAAAGTTGTTAGAATTAAGAGGTGACAAAGAAGCAAAAGATCTGCCATAAGTCTTTCCTTGACGCGCAAATTCTTGAATATATTATCAAAAACTTTTATCATAAAATAAAGATAAATATTTCTACCAATCAATGTTTGAAATAAATTGTAAAACGAAAAGATATATATAAACTTTTCTCACCACTTTATTGAAATCTGTTAATGAAATAATTGAGATCCCACTATTCTTTTTGTTTGCATCTAGAAAAAAGAATATGAATTTATACTCATTCTTGTTGTTCGCATCTTGAAAAAGGAATTAGATTTCATACCTAGAATTGGATTAGAATTGTACAAGGGTTTTTTTTTCATGCTAGTGTTTTTTTTTTTTTTTGAAACATGCATGCTAATAAGTCTTATTAGTAGATATAGTTTTTTATTCTATCATTGGATTATATGAAATATTCATAAGAGATCATAAAATCACTATTTTTTATAAGATTAAAATCTTGTATTAATATGAAACTGGGAAATCTTTAAAATAAAGTTTAGAAGTTATTGTTTAAGAATTGATATATTTTCCTAGTTGATTTATGAATTTTTTTCTATTTGATTTAAAACTCTTTTATTATTTGTTTTCAGCATTGTTTAGGATGTGTTCTTCAAATATGGTTATTTAGCTTGTATTTTAGTAGACTACTTGAAAAGAAATCTTCATTAATAAAATTTTATATTAAGGTTTTTGTGTTGTAACTCTATTCGGCAAAACATTGTGTTGCATATACTTACCGTCTTTCTTATGTTATTCATGCCTATGTTAGTTAATATTAGAGCTCAACGATAAATTATGATTAGTTGTTTTTTGCTATTCAATAAACATGGATGGAAGAGGTAATCGCAGAATATGATATGCTCGTGTAGTAGGGGATGAAGAGGTTTTCCTTAAAGAAAAAGATGTTCAAGAATTGGTAATAAAAGACATGCAAAGATAAATTACTAAATTAACATGTTGACATGCAAAAATAAATATGAAGATGCTAGTTGAAGAATTATCCTATCAATTAACAAATATGAATAAGAGAAAATTAAGGGGTCGTAAGAAGAGTGACACATATCCATAGCCAGTTTTGAGAATTCATTTCAGAGGCATGACAAAGAGGGTAGTTTCTTGATGGGATGAATATGATATTGCGACTAAAATTTTTAATGATTCCATTTTTTATGGATTGGAGAATCAACCATCAAAATTAGATAAGAATAAGGAAGATGATGCTTAATGAGAAGATTTTGATGTAGAAACCTTGGCTTATGATGACCATGAGTATTTGAAAGATGTTCATTTTAACGAGCATATTGACTTTGATTGTAATAGTAAAATCATAAAAAAAAAAAAAGAAACCAAATTAGATGTGGTTCCATAGGTGATTTTTGATAAAGCATATTGTGAAGAGTGTGTTTCACATATGTTAGTGGAGATTTCTGAAATTGATGAAGTTAAAGTTGATGTTCTTGAACTTAAGATAAAAGTTATAAAACAGATATCTAAAAGTTCTCCAAGTGGAGAAACCATCACACATCTTATTAGTGATGATATAAAAGATATAAAAGCTTTTGGTTCTTATAGTTCTAACTTTATGGTTGAGTTAGAGTTTAAAAAGGTTGTTACATATGATTTTCAACATAACGCAAAAATCGGTTCCATTGCTAAAGAGGTTGAGCATGTAAGAGGTTGAAAACTTTTGATTGAGAACCTATAAGATCTAGGTAAGTGTAATTTGAACTCGAGAACGAGCTCTCTACAATCCGAGAAGACCGGTACAAGAGATACGCCCCAAACATGCAGTATTACGTTAATATACTTTTGATCTGATCATTGAATCAAGCTAAAATTTTGTTGGACTATTTCATTGTCAAAACCTTGATGGGTTTTAAATCACTGGAGACTTGTTGGGCTCAAAACCTTGCTAAGTTCTTTTTGTTGGAGTCTTGCTAGACTCTTTCTTGCTAAACGTTGTTGGGTTTAGGATTATTTTGAGCCTTGCTAGGCTTTGGAATTTCATTGGATCCCTTTTTTGTTGAAACCTTGTTGGGCTTTGAAAACCAAATCAAGCCTTGCTTGGCTCAGAACCTTGATGGGTTCCTGTTTGTTGAAGTCTTACTAGACTTCATTAAGGATAATTTCTTGTGTAATTCCTGCAAAAATATTATATAATAATTTGGTATTAGATGACATGCATGCATCCTTACCTGATTGGAAATATAGGCTTTATTTTTTGGAAATCATTGTTTTATTGGTTGAAAGGTTTGTTGTTACTAATCTAACCCCTTGGTTGCTCAGCTTAAATCTTCAGTCCACAAGTGTTTTTCCATGTGATTAATGTAACACCCCACCTTACTAGCAAGATATTGTCCGCTTTGGGCCTCCAAGTCCACCCAAATCCAGGGCTTCCACCCAGGTCCCCCTCACGATTTTGTCATTGGCAGCCACGCATAACCCCAAAACGCGTCTTACTAGTCAAGGTGAGCATGCACTTATAAGGCCCTGGCTCTGGACGCTCGCTTCCGATGTGGGATCTCACAATCCCCCCACCTTAAGACGAGCCGTCCTCGGCTCTGATACCAAATGTAACACCCCACCTCACTAGCAAGATATTGTCCGCTTTGGGCCTCCCAGTCCACCCAAATCCAAGGCTTCCACCCAGGTCCCCCTTACGGTTTTGTTCTTGGTAGCCACGCATGACCCCAAAACGCGTCTTACTAGTCAAGGTGAGCATGCACTTATAAGGCCCTAGCTCTGGACGTTCGCTTCCGATGTGGGATCTCACAATTAATGTGTTTGATTGCCTCTTTATTGCATCAACCCACTTAGGTTTTCCAACGTGATCAATTATGCTTGATTTTTTTTTTGTTGCACAACTTGGACTTTTAGGTGCTACATGAAGCTCTGCTCGGTTAACCATTCTTCAATAAATGACAAACCTTCTTATCAATGATGTTGCCCCCTGATCGAATGATGCACCCTAATTTGTGATATTCTTACACCATTGCCCGCTTATTTTGATGGAGAAGTGGCACTTTATTACTCTTATTTTTTGAAGGGGTTCATCAAATCATTTTTTGTCAATAAATGTTGCAAATTGCCCTCAACTAATGCATTCATATGCTAATATTTTTCAGGTATCATATTGATTCTTGCACTTTAAGGAGTTCATCAAATCATATGTTGTCAATGATTGTTGCAAATTGCCCTCAATTGATGCATTCATAAAATAACATTTTTCAGGTATCATAGCCATCCTTCAAAGGGTAAGCAAGATTTTGAGAGATGAAGATGCCTCTCAAGTGTAGCATTACTCTCAATTGTATGGTGTTTGTCAAATCATAGAATATCCTTGAGCAACATTATCCTCAGCTGATCTAGTTGTACTCATTCTCCTACCCGTCATCAAGAGGTATTTATCATAGTTGGATGTTGTTCATAGTTTCAAAGGATCATCATTTGATTATGGGCTTCTTTGCCCCCCCCAACTGATCTGGATATTGTTTGGTATCCCTCTCAGGGTCCACTGCTTTTGTCCCTAGTTATTAAACTTGTCATTTCTAGTCAAGGACCTTATAAACACAGTCAATGATTGTTTTTGTTTGGAAATCATTTTCTTGTTTTGGAATCAACTTGCAAATTTCAAGGATCGTGCCCATTTAAGTTTAATTATTGCAAAGAAATTATTATTATGATATATTGAAGGTACAAGATAAGGTGACCTTCTGCTTTTATAGGTTTCAAGGCAAAAGACTCGAGTAAAACTCAATGTTTTGTTGAGAAAAAATTGTCTCTTTTTAGCATTAATTATAGCAGCATGATTAACAACGAGTAGCTTTGTTCACAATGTCATTATTCTTGTAAAAATATTCTTTCGCATTTCGAGAACACCATTTATCGATCCAAGTTTCTTGTTTAATTGTATAGAAAGGGCTTTTAAAAAGGCATATAATGAGGCTATAGCTTTTGGCTATGAAAGAAAAGAATTTAAGCCTCAAAAAGTATTTCAAGGTTTCAAAAACTTAGGATCACTACCATTATGTCTTTCAATCTTTTTTTTCTTTCATATTTAGTTGATTTACCCTTTTTTCTTGCTTTAATGGGGCATCCTCATTTGTTTTGACTTTGATTTAGTCATTTCTGTTTTCTATTTGGGCATGCCCTCAAATAGGGACAACAAGGGATATATTTTATAATGCGAAAGGATAGCAAAGTTGGTCTTTCATCATTTCAAGCACAAGCGGTTTGAATCGATAAATTTTGTACTCGTTCAGTATAATTGTTTGGAACTTTAGCATAAAGATATATGTTTTTATTAATTAATGACTAGCAAATCAAACTACATACGATTATGCATATAACTAAAATGTGGCCCAAGAGACATGGGGTGCGGGTTTTTTGTGCATTTTTCATTTTTTGCATCTTGGTTCAAAATTGTTCGGTCACCTCGGAATTGGAATATTTGCTTAAATGAACATCGAATTATTTGTGAAACCAGAAGGCAAGTTGAATTTTTCAGGATTATTTTGACGAAAGGATTTTTATAAAATTGATGTTACAAAATGTTTTGAATTGAGCCATGGAGTCAGTCATGAGGGTCTGTTTTATGAGTTTTAAAGGATTTATCTATTAGTATTTTTCAAGACACACCTTGGGGTTCAATTATTTACAAAAAAAAAAACCATTTTCATAGAAAAATATTTATTGATTCTAATGCAAAAACTAGATTATAAAAAAGGCACAATCCATTAAAAAAATATGAATGAGGTTTGTAAAATATCTAAAATGACAAAGCATGTTGACTAGAACAATCTGACTTCTTTTTTTTTCTTCAACAATTGAAGCTTTCATAGCCAACAAATTTCTCTCTCCGCATTATCGTTGGAGGTTTTCTAGCCCTCATATGTAATTTGCCTAGCCTCAATAAGCTAAAAAAGTTTGTCCTTGAAAGAATGACAATTTTCAATGTTGTGCCTCATTGCTCCATCATGATACTCATATGTTTGGTTAGGCTCACACCACTTCAGGTATGGTGGTTGAAATGGTTTCTATGAAATCAGAGTGATTTGTTCAATACTGACCAATTTCTCAAGCATCTCTTTCAATAGCAAAAGGAAGAGATGGTAAGGTCTTCTTATTCTATAGTGGATGTCTGTGCGAATGCCCTGGTTGATTTTGGTGAAACCCCAATTAATGGACCTCGTCGTCTTTTTTATTTTTCTGGTAGCAATTCTACCTATTTCTTATGGCTTGCTTGATTCTCTCAAACACCACAACCGTGTTAGTAAAGTGTTAGGTTGGGGCACCAATCAGATGGTTAAAATAAGGGTTTTTGAAATTATTAAAGAATAGATTGACCATTTGTTTTTCAAGTAGGGGTGGATCAACTAAAGCAGCCTTCTCTATCCATCGTTAAGCATATTCCTGCACTGCTTCATGGCTTTCTTTTTCTAATAATAATGATTGGATCGGTCTGGAACCATATCCATGTTGTATTTGTACTTCTTGATGAAGGAATTCATAAGGTTTTTCCATTTTTGAATATTGGTTCTATCAATCTTATGTACCAATTTAGTGTTGTCATACTCAAGCTATCCTGAAAGAAGTGCATTAGTAATTTTTTTATCATGCACAACTTCTGTCATCTTGTTATAATAGGACTTGAGGTGAGTGATAGGGTACTGAGTTCTGGGGTATTTTATGAACTCAGGTACATGAAAATTCTTTGGTACAATCACATTTGGAACTAGACATATTTTTGTAGCTTCTACGGGGTTATACAACTTTACCCCCTTAATAGCCTTCACTATTGTTTCCAATGCTTCTACTTTGTCATAGTCTATCACACTAGGATACTTCATTTTCTAGGACTCGCTGGCATATATGTCAATAGTTGTTGGGGCCAGTAGAGTTATTGTGGACTACACAAAGGTTGTGTTATACTGAGGGTCCTGAACATGTCCTCATGTCCTTTCTTCAAGCTAAATCGTCGTAAAAGTAATGGGTTGATTATACGGGCCTTTACTAAAGAGGTGTTTAAGTGTCTACTCAAGCAAACTTATGATGCGATCCATGTTAGCCTTTAGAGAATCCAACTCCTTTTGAAAATAAACATGATGACAAACATGTTCTTCATCCTCCATACTTCTTTCTCGCAATCGAGTGTTGTAAACTTTGTAAATTAGAGCTTTCTAGGGACCTGTATTTCAACCTGCATATATAAGTATAACATTTAAACATGAATACATGTGTGCTTATGAATGAAAGTGTATGTACACGTACATTGAATATGAATTAACCTGGTCGAAGGGTTAATCTGTGACTTCTTTGTTGAATATAGGCAAAAACCCATAGTCTGATTAATCTAAAAAGATCTTTCTCAAGTCCTTATCTCAATTAAATACCATACACATTGGAGAGTACCAAAAAAAAAGATGGTTCTAAGCCCTTTTTATTAAAAAAAAAAAGACAAAATGATTCTTATATGCAGTAATTTCCTAGCCTTTGTCTTTGGGCAATCCCCCCCCAACTAATTATATCATCTCAAATTCTTACCTAAAAAAGAAGAAGTCATGGTCTTAGTTTAGAAAATCATCCAAAGTTCAGGATTATTAATCAGGTCTGCCTTAATGCAAAAATAATTATTAGAGAATCCATATCTTAAGGTCAAGTTCAAAGCCACTACATGAAGGGTAAGCTTACTACATGATCTCAAAAGAGTCTATAACTATAAGAAATGATTGGCGCACAATATGACCGTCATTACCAAGTAAATGCTCAGCTCATAGTTGAATGTTTCACAAATCTGAACCCTGATTAAAAGCCATGAGACAGATTGCTACTCCCTACCTAACCTAGAATTGGGTTTATTCAAAAATTAAAATGCATCAAGGCATTAACCCACATTTAATTTACTTAAGCATGAGTAATATGTAAAAAGTACACGAGCAGTACATAAAAAAATGCATGGTAAAATTAAATTACATAGACCAACAAAAATAAACAAAAAAACAAACAAAGCTTAGTCTAACCAGACAGGTCCTTAGTGGAGCCATCATCATATCATGATGTGTTTGGCGTTGAATGATAGATCTGCCTTCTAGAATTGAAAAGTATTTAGTTTAATCATAAAGTTATCAATAAAGGGAGTCACCACCAAGTATCGTAGTCACTTGAAAACCTACGATCTGTGAAAGTCTGGGTAAAGGACTAGTTGTGCAAAGGAAAGATGTATCACCCTCTACACTTTACCTATAGTAAGTTGCATTGTTAATTAATTGTTATTCTAAGTCATTTTTCTATTTGTTGGTCTCATCTAATGGTTCAAGGCAAATCTTTTTTCGTGAGGAAGTTTCTACCATATAGGATTAAATCCTAGTATTTGTTTTGGGCTGTTGGTTTGAAGGGGCTACTCTTAGTGAAGCATAAGAAGGGAAATGGTGTTGTTGATCTAATATGTTTTTGGTTCACTTTGTATGTGTGTGGTAAGTTTTGGAGAGAGCACAATCTTGTCTTTCTTTGTATGGGTAAGGTTGGCGCTAAGTGTTTTTTTTATTTTTTGAGTGGCGGTTGGTCTTGTAAAAATTAGAGAGATAAGGATGTCAGGGTTTTTTTGTGTGTGGGAGGAG
>Ga0325411_1004782_pt1 | contig 15125 bp, 2 predicted proteins | sample PopdelMetagenome_13_FD_206181 | JGI IMG/M metagenome (GOLD analysis project Ga0325411, IMG submission 206181) | Populus deltoides microbial communities from Bellville, Georgia, United States - Xylem-PdIQD-R4 | ecosystem: Host-associated > Plants > Phyllosphere > Stem > Wood/Secondary xylem... | reverse complement strand
TTAAATTACAATTTACTCTAACAACGTCTTTTTATTCCTTTTCATTCAAAAGCAAAAGCCAGCTTAAGATAATCTTAAAGTGAAGTCTGTTTCAGATTATTCTGTCGAAAATCAATTATTTTGTAGGTACACGAATTATGTAGATTTATAATTGGTTGATTAGGAGATCTGTTAAACACCCTCCAATAATATCTTGAAGTATTAAAGAGCGAATACTGGATTGATTAGACCCAACTCAATAGCCGGATCAAATCTCACAGTGTACAAAAGAGAGACTTTATAATTATGCTTCGTTAATTAAGGACTAATTATCCCCTTAATCGAGGTCAATGATGCTACGGGCAATTAATGGAAATCGACCATCATTCCCCACTACATGTAAAAGGGGAGATGCATATACTCGAAGCCAGGGGGGGGGCAAACCAAGCTTTATTTGATAAATCTTTTGGATAATCGAGGGGTTTAATGGTGTTCAATCCTCCCTGTAATTGCTGTCTTCGTTCTCATTAAAGTCAAATTGCTATTATAATTCTGATCTTTAATGTTATCTTCGGCAGCTGTGCTTTATTGGATTGAGCAGGTACACTCTACTCCACATAATCGACCGACTCAAAAGATCATCAAAAGTGTTTCACTTAATTATTGTGGTTTGAACATAAACACTGTCTCTTAACGAAAGAGACGTCGGATTTGTTTCCTCCTATTAGCATGATTGAGGGCAGTAATGGGAGGGCTTAAGAAAAATACACGGTACAGATGCATGTGCTAATGTTGCCTGCCTCCAATGTTTATGGGCCTATCGACGAGAGATACATTAGGGTCTTATCTTGAACAGACACTCCTTCTCTAATTCTCAGTGCTTAGGCCTTTCAGCACTCCAGAAGGAACGTGGCATGCCGCTACAAAAGAGAGTGGGTCATCGGGTGGGTTGATTCTGGGCCGCTAGCTATCATCAAAGTTACAATAACAAGCAGCCTTAGTGATAGAAAGTTGTCCAGTTGCAGATACGAAATAATTTGCCAATTTAACGAGAACTAATTAGCATCACGTCTAATCCCATTATCCCAAAGGGATAGTTGATCTTTCTTGTCATCCTTTTTGGAAAGAGATGGATTGAAGATAATGAAGTCTGAGGCTACCTCTTCTTTGTTCAAGGACATTTCAATTGATGCCTCTTCAGATTTCAAACTACCTGTTGATTAATCAGAATGCTTCAAACTCGTCATCCTTGCACATGCTTAATTTCTTTTCTGTGCAAGTGCTCATCATCCATGTCTTAATTTTACTCTCTCTCTCTCTCTCTATATATATATATATATATATATATTATGTATGTATGTGTATGTATGTATATGCTCTGTTCCTCCTCTTCTTTTTTTCCTGAGATGATGATATATACAACCATGTCTTCTAAAAGCTATTGAACCGGGTTCGTCTAATGGACGACTAAGTAAGTACTTGTTTTCATCTGAAGAAAATTACAGAATACCAACCAAAAGTTTAGATTTGATGAAAAAGACATCAATATATAGTATGTCAATGCATCCAACGTACAAAGAAAAAACTTTAAATTAAATGCTTTGGCTCTATTTATCAATGCCATGCAATCAACTTTTCTATGCAATCCAATAAAAAACATTTGAATTATTAAATAAAAATAACCAACAATGGATTTAAAAAAAAATACTTAAGGTTTTATATATAAGTTACGGTGTTTTTATTTAGTCATAAAGCCATAGCTACAAACCAATTTGGTAAAACTATAATTAAATTATCTTTGTAATAACAAAACAATATTTCAATCATAATTATAAAACTTGAATTAGTCTTGAATTAATTTGGCGAGTCGATCTGAAACCTAAACTAGTCTTGGTTAAAGAAAAATTAAAAAAAAAAACTCAATTATAACTCAATTAAACAATTCAATTGACTTGATTGATGTAGACTTGACCCAATCAAAACATAACTCTTGCTTTATTAATTTTAATTTTATTTTGACAAAACATATTATTTTATTTTTTTTATATAAAAAAAATTAGAATCACGGGATGGTTTCACAACCATGTTTCAATTGTTAAGAGTAATTAAAATATTCAACTTTTTAATTACTCTTAAATAATGAGGCCAGCACAAAATTCTGAATAATTAAATAAACAACGAAAATATATAATCTAGGCAGACATTTATATAGATAGAGAGATGTGGTGGCCATTGACAAGCGACCCCTCATCATATATCTCTCTCACGACCAAGCTTAAAATGAATAAAAAAAAATCAAGATTAAATTGCTAACCGACAGTACTAGATCAATATTTGCACTGTTATTCAGTTTATTTTTGTGTTATAAAAATATTTTAAAAAAATTTAAAATTTTTTAATTTTATTTTAAATTAATATTTTTTTGGTGTTTTTAAATTATTTTGATGTGTTGATATCAAAAATAATTTTTAAAAAATAAAAAAATATATTATTTTAATACATTTTCAAATAAAAAACATTTTAAAAAATAACCGCATCCACACAAATATATAACGGATCAAGAATAATTGATTCTCGTGCATGACATCGGAATTGCAATTCATTTGGCAGGGATTTTATTGAAATCCCTTTACTGAAATAACAATGATGAATTAAAAGTGGTTTTTTTATTTGAAAAGATAAAAAAAATAATGTTTTTCTAAATTAATCTTTTTATATTAACACATATCTAAAAACATTCTAAAAAAATTAATTTTAAAAAAATCAAAATTCTTAAGAACACCGTTTCTGCTGTAAAAACATATATTCACTTAATTAAGAGGTTATGTTAATGGTTAAAGAAATTTGTTTTCTTCATAGAGTTTTTTAATTCAAGGCTTAAAACGAGTATTTAGAAAGATTATTAAATTTCTTTTATTATACGTAGATTGAAATGAAAGTATATCTGTAAGATTATTTTATATAAAGATATTTAATTAATTAGACGACGTCGATCTATATATAATATATACTTTCACTCCTAGAAAGTATATATTAGAGAAAACTGGAAAAACTGAGTACATCCCGTGATCTTCTTCCTCTTCTTTATGTGATAAACCATATTTCTCCATGGAAAACTAGAAAAAGTTCATTTATTAATCACAAACTCTTTCAACTTTTCAAGATAAAAGAACAAGGACATGGTTTTATTAGCTTGGTCCTAGAGTAGTAGATGACCACACGTGACCAATCCAGTCGTGTGGATAGCGATCGATGCATCTATCCATGTATACAGAGTCTTTTATAATTTATATATGGTGTTGGTGGAGAAAAGTAGCAAATCAAACTGTGGCTGCCTTCAATATCAATTTGATATACTGGCAGATCTGCTCCAGGCCCCAGTTTGGATACTAGCTTCTGTAGTATGAGAAGCTACAGGTCACCATGCATTGAACTTGCCAGCCAGGCCCCGAATCTCTGTAATTTCTTTTCCGAAAATTCATCAAACAGCAATGATCTATAGCTAGGACCTGCTAATATAATTCTCATGAGAGAGAGAGAGAGAGAGAGAGCTGGATAGGAATGGAAACTATTTGGCGACCCTTTCACAGAAGCCACACACTACAAATGTTAAATTGTAGAAACTCAATCTTAATTGAATTTTTCAGCAAATTGCATACTTCTAATAGTTGTCTTGTTTATGCTTGTAACCACACTTCTTTTTATAGATTGTATCTGCTGTTTTTGTGGTAAAAAAATACCTTAATAATTAAAAATTAATTATGATTACATTTTCAAGAACAACCTTAGCATTGTTATTGAGACATTTATTTTGGGAATTGAGTGACAAATACAGAAAACAAACCTTAAAAAGGTTTTTGAGAAAAAGAATTATTGATTACCAAATTTAAGACATGAAAACAAGAAAAGCACCAGTTATTTTTTGTATGAACTACGACGTTACAGCTGCTCTTCCGAAGCCAGAATGGGGCCCATGCTCCCAGACCAATGAGAGGTAGGAACAAGAGCGGCATAAAATTACACGTGGAAGTACGGAGAGGATGTGACGCTGGGTTTACAGGTGGCTGAGATAGTTGATGGGTCCCCCAATAGCAGACGCACACGTGTTGGCGATCGCGCCATATATTAGTAATTTGTTTTATTTTGCGGGGGTAAAAGCAAAGCTTCTTCGGGCAATCATTAAACCGTTACGACACAAATCTTCTCTGTGTTGTGGGTTTGTTGGGCCCATCATTACCTCTTTCGTTACGCTTTTTTACGTTGGAAAATCAAGTAAAAAGGCTCCCTCAGTTTGGTTGCAGTGTAGTAGTTTTCATGTCAGGTGGGATAAAAATATTTCTGAACAGAAATAAAAATATGCTGTTCGATTGATTTAACTTCGTACGATTATAAAATTAAATAGTACAGGGCTCCTTAATATGATCCAAAAGTTTGGAATTTAACTCAAGTGATTGGAAAAAAAAATTAAGAATTAAATTGAGAAAAAAAATGGATCAACAAAAAAATCTTCTTGACCTAACATATTTTTTAGTTTGGGTTTCAAATTAAACCATGTAGGAGTAGCTCGTACATGACCAATCAACTTGGTTGGTTCAAAGATAATCTAGCTACCTAAAAAAAATATAACGATAAAATTGATAAAAAATAATTAAATTGTCAAAAAAAATCTTAATTCGACTCCTAACCTAACCTGAGTTTAAAATTAAACCAAGTGGTGGTTTCCCCGATATATTCTAATGGAATTAACTGGTCCAAGGCAACTTGAAAAACTATTAAAAATTATGAGGATAAAAATGAGAAAAAAAAAAACTAACTTTAAATGAAGAGGGAACATGGAATAAATGGCGGCGGATTGAGAAAAGAAAAAAATAGGTAGCTTCATTGTTTATATGAATAATAAATCTCCATAAAGAATCCCAATTTTTTAGTATAGAAAATAACTAGGTTACTACTCCACACTACTACATATCAAGCCAATTTTTTTAAAACCACAAACAAACATAGATGCTAAAAATAAATTGGCATTGTGACATATTAAATCGATCTTGGTTAACTCTTATTAACCTTTTAAATTGGTGACTAAGTTCTTTAGACAATAATAACCCTTTAAAAACCAGATCAAAATGAATTAATCATACACCAATCAAAACAAAACATTAAACGAAGATTAATTAAAAAAATATTATTAAGATAATAACATAATGAATCAATTTTTATTACATAACTTAATTTGTCAAACTTGCGATTTGAGTCATGAACTTTATTAGGTTAAATAATTTCATTTTGTAAATTTATTTTTCACGTAAATATATGATAAAAAAAAAAGTTTAAATGATGTAGTTGAAAGGAAAAAAATAAACAAAGGTCATGTGCGAATGCTTGGCTTTGGTCATGGCCCAACATTCTTGGAGCTTAAGAAAAAGAGCCCATAAGCGTGAATCAATCTTTATTTCATAACTTAACTTGTAAAACTTACGATCTGAGTCATGAATTTTATTAGATTAAATAATTTTATTTTGTAAATTTATTTTTCACGTAAATGTATAATAACAAAAAAAAAATTAAAAACAAAGTTAAAGGTTGTAGTTGAAAGGAAAAAAATAAACAAAGGTCATGTGCGAAGGCTTGGCTTTGGTCGTGGCCCAACATGCTTAGAGCTTAAGAAAAAGAGCCCATAAGCGTAAATCTCCAATGCAGGTCTGCATGCCTGGGACTTTTCAGTACTCATTTTCTTTTTGTAAAGGGCAAACAAATTGTCGTCCACCTCCTTTATAAAAAAGAAGAAGATATTGAGTTTGTGGCTGATTGTTTGTAGATTTCATCAACCAGTGGTGGAAATTCGAACAAAGTGGAAATTCTATTTCTCGATTTTGATCTGTTTTTTATGGCAATATTGAGTTTCAAAACAACCACTATCAAACTTCTCTTGTTGATTGGAATCTATTGACACTAAAATTAACTTTTTTAGGTCCTAGAATCAATGTCAATTGATGTCTTTCTATCTTTTTGTCAGAATACGATGACTTTATCTCTCGTCTCTCAAACCCATTGACTGAAAAATAAGAAAAACAAACTTTTAGATCAAAATTAAAATCTGAAAAATTAACGGGACTGAGAAGGTTGGAAAAATAAAGTAAGAGGATAAAAATGATTTTTGGAATCAAAATCTAGATCGGCAATGAAATTTCACTATGTTTTACACTTTGGTCCCCTATTTTTTAATTTGACAAAAACTAGATAATTTTTAATAAATTATAACACAATTTGGACATGGAAAGATGCAACTGAAAAAAAAATAAGAACAAAAAGAGGTCCACAATAAATGTCCTAGGTGTTATAGTACATGGTGTGTGCTTTTGATATTAGTATGAATGCAAGATGGAATTCTAACTTTGACTTATGAAGTAGCTTTTTAGATGGAAGCCACACTTGCACAATTATTTATCAAAACATAGGTTTAAAGAATTAAAAAAAAACAATTACCATATTTTGAAAAATGTTTAGACAAACTATCACTGGTAAAAATTCTTTGGAACATAGCACAGTTTGGTAAAAACAATACTTAGAAAGTGTGACATTTTAAAGTGTTGCATTTTGCAACGGTGGCATTTTAATTTTAGGACAGACGAGAGGAAAAAAACATTTTAATTTTAATTTTAAATTGTCTATTGTGTTGCGTAATGATGTGGGTTGGATGAAAAAAAATTTGATTGTAACAAAAAATATTTAGGTCATAAAAAACTATTTGATATTGTTATTAAACTCGGTCTATCGAGTCAGCCTTGAACCTTTCAACCAACTCCTTACTTATCTCAGGTTTAAAATTAAACCATGTGAGAGTTGACCCAACGTGACCTAGTCAACTTGACTAGTTTAAAGGTAACCTAGACGATTAGTAAAAAAATTCTAACAATAAAATTGATAAGCAAAGGATCAAATTGATATAAAAAAAAAAACATTGACCGAACTTCTTGCCTATCCTGGATTTAAAATTAAACTGTGTGAATGTTATCCTGACATGATCTAGTTGTTTTAACCAATCCAAAGGCGACCTAAATGATTGTTAAAAAAAATATAAGGATGAAATTGAGGGAAAAAATAAAAATTAAATTGAAAGAAAAAATAGTAGGGAAATGAAAAAAGGGGTTGAATTGAAAAAAGAAAAAAAGAAAAGGAGAGGAACTTCATTGTTTATAAACGGTAAAGCTCTATAAAATTTTCAAAGCATTTTAGATGTACTTGATGTAGACCTACACTACGCCGCATGGATGAATTGTTATTTTTATTTAAAAAGTAATGTTCAAGTGTTGTATGAATTGTTATTTTTATTTAAAAAGTAATGTTCAAGTGTCGTAAGAATGTTTTAAGGAAGGAAGAAAATTTTGTAATTTAGTTCATAGACCCGACTAAGTCGAATAAGATGGTTTTTTTTAACTAAATGGTATATAAAAAAAAAAAAGCAATGATAGAAAATGGAACAAATAAAAAAAAGTGATCACAATTATTATTTTTCTATAAAAAATAATGTTCAAGTATCGCAAACATGTTTTAAAGAAGAAGAAAAATTTGTGACTTAGTTCATAGACCCGACTAAGTTGAATAAGTTGGTTTGTTTTAACTAAATGATAAAAAAAAATAGGCAATGACAGAAAATGGAACAAATAAAAAAAAGTGATCACACTAATTTGAAAAAAAAAATCTTTCTTCAAAAGGGAAAAAACGATGTTGCTCATTTTCTATTTAATTAAATATGAAAGGATAAAATTAGTTTAAAAAGACCAAATTAATCCGAGTTGCCATTACAAACTTGTAACCTGGATAATAAGCATGGGAAAACCCAATAGAAAGAAAATGTGAAAAAAATCACAAAGTTTGATTCTTAGCAAACCAATTGTAGAAGTATGAAACTGATAAAAAAAATTAACAAACAAAAAGGACCTAAAAAAATCATTACCAAGTAATACGACCAAGACTCGCGACTTAGATCATGCTAAAAGGATAACTTAGTGAAGTCTAAAATAGGAAAATGTTGAATATTAGTTTCAAAACAAACCAAACCTTTAAGGACGAAACAAAAAAAAGATTATAATTCCTTTTTAAAAAAGTGACTCCATAAAAAAAGTCTAGCAAATTTGGGTTAACACGCCATACCCGCGACTTAGGTCATGACATTAAGATTACCCGACAGAAAAAAAAATCACGAAGCCTATTACTCTTTTAAGAAATCAATGCCGAATGATGAAATTGAAAAAGAAAATAAGAAAAAAAAAGTAATGTCAACATGCGTTAACTTTTCAAACTCGTAACCTGGGTCAATTAACTAAAAACACCCTATTTGAAAAAATTACAAAGTCAAATTCTCAACCAATCAGATATTGAAGGATAAATTATTTTTAAAAAAATCAATTATACAAAAGGATCCAAAACAAAAAAAATGCAATTAAAATAATAAAGATCAAAATTGAAATAAAAAACTAAAATAGAGGATAACAATAAAATTTTGATTGAAAAGTGAAATTAAAAAAAAAATTAATTTAACAAAGGGACAAAAAAAACAAAATCAAAAGAATAAGGACCAAATTGAAAAAAAAACATATCACAAATAGGATTGAATGATGAAATTGAAAACAAATCAAAATTTTACAAAAGACTAATAATACAAATTAGAAATCAAAAGGAAGAAGAACTGAGGTTGAAATCTTAATAAAAAATAGGATAACTCTGAAATTTTAAATAATCAACACAATTTTTAAGGGCAGGAGAGAGAATAAGAAAAAAGGAAATAAAACACTGATGGTAACAAGTCGCCCCACAATAGGCACCACGCACTACCTTAAAAGGAGAAGAACGTCGCGATAATTCCAATGATATGATGGAAGGAAATCTTTGGCCACCGGAAGATGTCGTATGCATCATCGAAATAACCCTCCCACTGACGCATATGTTCCATGCACCAACCACTTTTGATTTTTTTAATTATATTTATTATTTATTAAAATATAAAATTACCCCTCATCCAACTTTATTATACCTAAAAAACAAAGTTGAAAATACAAAAAAATCATGGTTATCAATTTTAATTTCTTTACTTTTAAGGGTAATTTAGTCATTTTAATTTGTTTTAAAAATGAAAAAAAAACCAAGTTATCCCCGATGAATCTGATAATAATTAATGAGCCATATAAAAAAACCAAACTACCCCAATAAAGTTAAATGAATCTTTTTGGTAATGGAAAAATTAATTATCATTATAGTATTCCGGTGAATGGTAACTTTCTCTATGGGTGAACAATGTTTTTTCAAGGCTTATTGGCTTTTGTTAATATGCCTCAATTTCTCTAATTTTCTAATTCCAATCAATGTGTTCTTTTCACTCGTTTTGAAGTGCTGTCCCAAGGAATCTTTGTAAGTTTTTTTGGTCTCAAACTTAAAACTTTTATCTGTATCCTAAAATTTATTTTGTATATTTAATGGATGAGTTTGAAGCATATAGATTTAATTTATGAACAAAGATTTAACTCTCACTGGTCAGATAGATTGCATTCTAAGAAAAAAAATATAAAAGATTTTAAGAGGTTTAGACTATATATATATATATATATATATACACAATGATGTGTCATGAATCTTAACATTTTACGATGAAAACCTTGTAAGATTTTAAGAGGTATTGAAGATCTTGTAAAATGATGGATCGCAACAGATTTTCAATGATGGAATTCTAAGAGAGTGATTTGGGGATTTCGTATAGAGAGAAAGCAAGATTGGGCTCATCAAATTGAAAGGATGCAAGAAGGTTTAGCTAGTGACGTCAAACGTGGCGGATATATCTATATATATATATGAAGTAGATAATATTACTTCTGAAATGGTACAAAGTCCTAAAATTCTGCTGTAAAGCCGATGAAAAGGAAGCCATTCGAGAACACTCGGAATGTTAAAGAAAGAAAGAAGAAAGTTCCCGTGCATTAGGATTAGCCAACCAAACAGGCTTTTATTACGCAACTCCTAATTAGATTTGTCCTTGCAACAGCTGACACACAAACATTTATACTGGTGAAAGTATTTTAAAATATCAGAAAGATGAAGCTTTAACGTTGAAACAAATGGAGCTTACTATTTATCTTACTACTCCTTGTTTACAGTTAAAGGGGCAGCATAGTAGGGAAGTGATTGGTGAATAGTGATGCAAAGTCATTATAATAATTATAATGGCAGACAAATAAGTGGAAATCCATCACTGATCTGGGATGTAAACCATGGGGTAACGGTGAAATTAATCAAGTTAAAAATGGGTTTGCCGACAATCACTGTTCTTAATGATGGCGTATGGCGTGTCTCGTTCATGATCCTTGATTTCCCTTCATCATAAACAGAATATAAGGAAATGAATAGCCTTGGAAACAATTCCAGTTCTGTTTGCTGATTAAAAATTAGGGTGAAAAGTCAATTGCTGTGGGGTCTGAGAATCTAAAGTAAGTACTAAGTGAAACTTGACCTTGTGCACAAACATGAGATTAATTTCACCTCACCTTGACAATCAATCGATTTGCATGGTCATGATAATCAATCATGGGAATTTTACCACCTCACATGAGATGAGTCATGTCATCGCTTGCTCAGCAGAGGGCCCTATACATGGACAGCCGGGATCGTGAGTCCCTACTTTACAGCCTTGCTTGAAATTGTATGTGTAAATGAATAGGGTCCCTTCAATACAATATATGACATCATATTAAATGAATGCTCGGTTTGGATTCGTTTCTATGGCTCTCCTGAACTACAATTTCCCCTACTTATCTTTCCGGGATGATGCTTTCAGGTCTGTTTATTGTAGTTGATCTGAAGAATGTGACGCATCCTTAGCGTGATGCATGCGTCGGGTCATCTTTTATAAATAAGACTGCCTTCTGGGGCTATTTGGCCTCCTCCCTGGACCAGGAAGGAATACCTGTCCGAGCCCTATTTCACGTTTCACATGATTTACAATTACTCTTGAGGAGGCCGGCATTAATGGTTATAGTTAATTAACCTGGCCCAGCATGAACTATCTATATATAAATGACTTTTGCTCCGATCACTTTTTGCCCATCTTCATTTTACCTCCTCTTGGTATCTGCAGATTAATGATCCCGATTTTTTTCTTAAGGGGCAAAAAAAAAAAAAAAAACAGAGAGAAATGAGAAATGCAGTACTGCAGCATTGACACACTTCCAGTACTTTTGCGCATGAACGGCATCACATTTCCTAGCTCAAACTGGTTCTTAATTCCCCTGTTGGCATTATTTTTTTTTACCTTGAATTATCGGAGAATGATAATCGAAAACTATACCCCCAAAAGTTAGAATCTCGTAGTGTGAGAGGTATAGTAATCTTTTCTTTTACATAAATATTAAGTTTTGAATATTCTGATATTGATAGGATAGGATCTCGTCATATATTTATTGATTTGAAAATGTCAAAATTACTTGCTGATGTACAAATAGACAATACACTCTACATACAACCATATCATTACCAAAAAAACTGATAGATGGAATGGCCCTACGTGGGGGCTAATTGGACTCATGTCACATATTATTATTATTATTAAGACCCCACAAACACCAAAAACCTTATCTAATTGCCCCATTTATTTTCTTTACCTGTGGTGATAAACATAAAGTGGGAAGTGCTTTAATGAGGTTAGATTTCAGGGAGTTCGATTCTCGTAGCCCAGCTCAGCCACTTGAGGGGGACAAATGTGTACCATACACCTAAATGTGATTCAAACTAGATACTGATAATTAGCACAGTCGTGTAAGCAATGAACCTAGACAACCGAACGTTTTCGACCTTATTCATGGTCGGATCTTCATGTCATTCTCGACGATCCTTGTTGGCCATGACCTAATCTCTGGTCTTAATCATCCATCGGTTCAAATCGTCGTCACTGGACTTTAAAAAGATTGCAATCTTGATCAAGAGAATTGATATTACTTAAATTTGTGCCTTTCAACTGGGATTAATGTAAAATTGCATTAATTCCGTATTAGTTTTAAATTTGTAATTGTCATTTGTGTTCTAGACTTCTAGTTGCTAATCTATATACTATATCAAGCGCTTAATTACAGGATTTTTCGAACTTTATTCGTGCTGGGAACATGATGTCTAGCTATATATATATATAGGCTCTGCTGGACACTTAATTTAGGACCATAGTTCTTAAAATTACTTGCTTATCATCAAAACAACAACAACAGTATCCCAAACTGGACAACCCCATTATTAATGAAGATTTTAAATTTAAGGGATGAGATATGTAGGACTAATTCCCTTGAGAACATAATTAAGGACTTAGACATGCTTTAATTATGGACTTGAAGGTATTATAGATTGGTCTAACACCAGATCAAGCCTTTAAGCATGACGTATCAGCTTCTTCAATCCTAATGTACTTTTTCGGTTATATATCTGTTGACTTTTTTTTTTGTGATTTTTTTATGTTTTTCTTTTGTATTTTTTATTTTTTGTTATCTTTTGGTTAGCGTTTTTAATATATCAACTTATTCCAAAAAAAGACTTAGACATGCTCCTTCCCTAATTAATCATATCGAAACCTGATTGTATGATACATTATATAGATATAATCTCTCTTTAGTCTTCTTAATTATATGGTTATGCTTCTTGAATATTTAGGTTAATAGAAATAAATTAATCATTTATCTATACTATAAGGGATATCAATCCCTAAATATTCTCCTAAGGAAATCTATCAGTTAAGAACTTGAGACCTCCAATAAGAAGTTTAAGTTTTAACATTAAGTAAAAACTTGACGTTACCATTACAATGATTAATTAATGTTTTCTCCTAAGTCAAGCAAAAAAAAAGTTCTTTATAGTTAATTTTTTTTACCATATATATCCTAATATTTAGTCCGTCCGTCCATAATTAATTTATGTCTATATATGCAATTACTTTAAACTCGTTTAACTCTTAACTTCATCCTAATAACTCAAGAAAATTATCAGCACTGCTTTCTGGTTAACCTTTCTTAATTGAACTTATCACATGGAATGCCATAAAATGATATATGATATGTTTCTAGTTAAATCAACAACTCGTCATCTAAAGAAGTCAACCAATTCTTTGGGGAAAAAAAAAAGTCAACCAATTCTTTGGAAAAACAAAAGGCACCTGAACACCATTTAAGTTCCCTCTTTTTTCCTCCCCTTTCTATTTTTTTGTAGAAATATCTAGATGAATTAAAGTGAAAGCTTAAAATCAATTAACAGCCGGCCGGCGCTAGGCCAGGGAAACATCAGGATATGATTAATAAACACTGAAACGGCGAAGACAATGGTTTACTGGAAGGAACATCACATGTGCTTGCATATGATGAGCTCGCGAGTATAAAATGAGTTGGAGATTATAAGTATCTTTTTAGGGTTTTAATTAATTTATAATTTTGATCTTGTTGGAATATACGTGAACTGGGACATTTCTAAGGTCAAAGAGGCCAAATGATAGAGCTACAAGAAGACAAGCTACAATACGAAAGGTAACACTCATTATTTAGGGTTTTGCTAAGCGCTTTAATGATTTCTCCCCCTCTTAATCTATCCTTTTTGCAGGCAGAGAGAGTTGAAGATGCTCTTTGATGTTTTCATTGTCTTATTATATATATATATATATATAGCACGAAGACTATTCTTGGAATATTTGCTTTCCCACGAAGTATATACAAATAATTAGCAATGTATGTACATATTTTTCCTTTGATTTCTATATTTGATTCATTCATCTTCTTTATTAATTATAGAAGTCGTACGTGAATGCAAAATCTGAGAATCTTCATGTCGCACTGTAATTAGAATAGAAACAATGTTGGATTTATTTAAATATTAAAGGCCCGGTCATATTTTTAAATAATTATTAGTATAAAATTATCATTTTCCCCATAAATGTTGCATGTCTCGGGTAGCTGTACAAAGTTGATGTGGGGTACAATTGTCAAAGGTCCAAGTCCAATAATTTGTTCACAAGTTAAACAAACTTTTTTGACAAAAATGGGTTTAATTTTTAATCCCATATTGATGGATTGGATTGGGATTTTGTTAGTGTATTCTATATACACAATTCTATAAAAGTTCAACTCCTGTCGTTTTCATGCCAAAAATAATTGAAGTTTTTAAATATTAGTTTGATTCTATTAATAACCATGTAATCTTCAATAAAGATTCTTTTCCTCTAAGAATATAGGTCCAGAACATGACTAGTATAAAAAGATATTTCAAGTTTATTTTTTAGAAGAGATTGAACAAATTGATTAATTAGAAATTTATTCAGAACTTTTCAAGTTAAAATTTTCAAGTATATAATTTTAAAGGCTTAAAAACCCTAATTTTAAATCTTTTATCATACATTCAATCGATATGAGAGCCTAATTAGCCTGATTGATGGACAACAACATTGATAACAATATCATCTCACCTTATGATAAAGGAATGAAGGCCATCGATCTAGGATTCTGTAGAAGTTTGAGAGGCAGCATGAAAAGGGACGTGCCTATAAATTTATCACAAGGTAAACTGAACCATCGATACATATATTCCTAGAAATCTATCATGTCTATATATATAAAGAGTGATGTTAATCTATGATAGGAAATGCATTAAAGACTTAGTTTTGTAGACATGTTCTTGATTTCAATGAAATTCCTTTTCTTGTTAGGATTTTTTTTGAAGAAGAAAATTATCAAATGGTTGTGGAGTCGTATGCATATATGCTTTCTATTAAAGAAGATTTCTAGTTATCATGATCGATGTAGGATTTGCAAGGCGTAAATTATTTACAGTGCTGAAAATAGGTGATATGATCTTTAACATGATAGAGTTTTATTGGTAAGTTTGCAATTCCATCATGGAAAAGTATGAGAAAATTATTAACTTTGGAGTTTATACAAAATTATTATGAAGAAATTTTATGCTAGACATATAATTAGCTAGATTGTTACTACTTGTTAATTTTTTATTCAACATTCTTAAATATTTATTAGATGGTTCTTGAAGTTAAAATCGTACTATCTATTGATGATGATGAAGATAGGATTTTCAGGACATAAACTTACTTATAATGCTGAAAACTAGTGGTATGATGTTTTTTA
>Ga0325411_1004781_pt1 | contig 15126 bp, 6 predicted proteins | sample PopdelMetagenome_13_FD_206181 | JGI IMG/M metagenome (GOLD analysis project Ga0325411, IMG submission 206181) | Populus deltoides microbial communities from Bellville, Georgia, United States - Xylem-PdIQD-R4 | ecosystem: Host-associated > Plants > Phyllosphere > Stem > Wood/Secondary xylem... | reverse complement strand
TTTCTCTCTTCGCAAGTTTAACATTAACTCTTTTTATATAGTTAAACTCTGGCCTGCTTGAAAAATTTTCCTTCAAATTTATACCAAAAACATAAGCTAGGATTGAAATCTATAAGGATAGTTTTCCATTGATTTTACTCTCCTACCAAATATATCAACTCTTATTTTTCTTATTGCTTTTAATTGTGAAAATAAATCGAATATAATATTAAATAATAATCTCAACTAAAAAATCTAAATTATTACTATAATTTATACTATTCTTATATATATATATATATATATATATAGAACAAAAAGAAGCAACATCCAATAGAAACCTTAGCAGTTAACAGTCAGAATTATGAATCTCAAATTAACAAATCGGACACATAGCTTTAGTAGAAATGAAAAACTTGGATTAGGAGACAGAAATGGAAATGGCAAATTAATACTATGTTAAAGAATGATAGATTAGATAGTGATCCTGTTCGTCTGACCAGCACCGATTGGCATGATTGGCATGATCTTTTTCATAAAGTGGAAAATCCAATGCCTTGCTGATGAACTTTTTTGAAGCTTTACTTACCTGAGAGCAGATCCACTTCAACCCCGTTAATCATGAAAAAGAATGGACTTCCATGCATCGAGCTCTGCAAATATGCTAAAAGGCTCCCCCACTTCAAAGCAAAACACCTTCCACAGCCACTTCCCATTACTTCTTTACTAGGTTCGAAATTCAACCACTAGCTAGTCAATGAAAATTCTGCCCGCCCACCCACCCCCCGAAGCCACTTCCTCTTACTAGGTTCGAAATTCAACCACTAGCTGGTCAATGAAAACTCTGCCTTGGTTGGACTCGGAGGGATGTCTTCTGTATGATAATGTTGATAATGTGATGAATGTTATTTTTTTAAAATATTTTTAATATTATTATATTAAAATCATTGAAAAAAACTTAAAATACATTAAATTAATTTAATGTTTTTCCAAACAAAAAAAACACTATTTGAAGACACTTTTAAAAAACGGCTAAATCACAAAAAGAAATACACTTAAAAATACATATAGTTTTACTCTACAAATCTTGAATCTCAAATTCAAACGTACAACTTTCTCCCAATTGCTATGAAATAGTTAGGGATAGAATCAATGAAGCACTAATTCATTTGGAACAGAAGTTTTTCCCCATGATTTGGAAACTGTAGAAAAAGAAAAAAGGATTTACTAGGTGATTTCTTTTCATCCCTTCTTTTTTGCAATAGTAACCTGGGGTATTGGACATCTCCCACCCCAAAAAAAAGTCACCCCCACAGTTGCACCCATCTTATGTGATCTCTGAAAAAGAACAAAAGTCATACAGATTAAGGATAAAAGTCGACACTCGAAGTTGCAGAGAGCAGGGAACAAAGCTCATGAACTTTTACCGAAGGTTGGACTTAGCCATTAAACTAAAGAATGAAAAAGAAACTTCTGTTTCCCACGTCTAACTTTTGGATATCATACATGCCGCGGCCGGTTTTTTACTCCTACACCATGAAATTTTCATGAAATCATGCCTAATTTCTTCAATGTCTTTTAATTTTAGCATGGATAAGTTTCTTTATACTTAAAGTGGTCCAAATTTTTTTATCTAATTTTAACACTTAAAAAACAAAAAAGAACTTGGAAGTGATAATTTAGATGTCATTGAGCGAGTACAATATAACAGCTATGAATTCTAAATATATTATTCTATTTTATTTTTTAATTAAATTTAATTAATATCACAAAGTAACATGAAAATATACAAACTTGAAGTACAAAAAATTTTAAAGTGTTAAAAATAATACAAAAACTAATTTTAAAATGTCATTTAAGCTTAAATTTTGACAGTAACTAAACCCATAGCCCAACATATACAGAGTCATGTATTGAATGCCTTTGATCTCCCTCCCCTCTTCTGATTAGCCCCATTCTGTTACCCCCTTTCTTTCAGAATCAATATTCTATCCTTGGAATAAAGCAAGTTCATCTCATTTGTTCTATCACCAATTCGGTGTACAGATTGATATGATTTATGGGTCCATTTTCTCTTATAACACTAGATGACAATTTGTTAGGTGTTTGTTGTTGACCGCCTTGTTCCCGTCAGTCAGGGAAATTTCCATTTAAATTCTTGCCAGGCTTAATCTTGGAAAGATCCCCTTTACTTCAAGGTCTATAACAGGGAATGCTTTTTTTATCTCCAAGCTTTTGAAATGGGCTATCAAACATTGAACAAGACGAGCATTTACCAGTCGGTGACTGCTGTTTTTCCACGACTCATTAACTTGGTGAACATCTTGGGGAACGTAAAAGACGACTCCGCCATGTACCATGGGTGAAAAAATTACCCGCAAGTGAAAGTGAATGTTCATGCTATGCCTGTCTCACTGTTGAGTGTTAGTGTGTGTTTAGACATGTACCCTTTTCTTCTTCTTCTTCTTCTTCTTCTTTTATAGAAATCGTTTTCAGTTTTTTCATGAATCCCGATTTAGCCTGTGATCGATCTTATTGTTAGCTTTTTGCGCTTCAAATCATGGGAAATGTCTATTACGAGAAACTCAAGCTTCCTAGCCCAGGATCCAAACCCGAGAATTAGCTCAGTTTTCATTTGTTCCTTGAATTCCTTAACCTATGATCCATCTAATTGTCAGATTTTTTCGATTCAAACTAAAAGAAATACATTATGTGAGAAACTCAAGTCTCCGGTGATTGATCAAAAAGATAAATATGAAACGAGATCAAATCGAGTTTTAATACATGTTTATTTTATATAGATGAACAAGAGATATGTTCATAAGAATTTTATTTTATGGTAAAAAATTTCAAAACAAGTATATTTTTGAATTTAATAATAATGCCAGAAAATTTCTTGAAACTTAAACTTTTTTTTCTCCTTTAAAAATTTATTTGGTCGCCCACGATATATAGCACAAACATTCAAATTAGCACATGTATAAATCAAAAACAAATATCTAGAAAATAGATTGAAAAATGACCTAAAATTTAAAATATAGAGATAAACTATAATAATTAAACGAGCAGAAATACAAGCACAAGCTGGAATAGCTCTCCCTGTATATTTTCTTTAACAACATAAATATGGTCTGATTAATTCCAAAAGAGAGTTACAGCATCATCGTTTTGTATGAAAGTTTTTGAATGACTTAAATATGTACATACAACATCATAGGAAATTGAACCTACCGACTTCTAACCCTTTCATCGTTGGATCAAGCACAAGACCATGGCTTGCCAACGAACATTTATGTCTTCCTTTTGAGAGTTGTTTGTCAATGGACCTCAGCTTACTTACCAACGGTCAAAATATTTAAAGCATAGCTAGCTAGGTGATTAACATTTATTCCGGGTGGCAGGGTTACTATTCTTAAATTTGGACCGTCCCAATGATTCAATCATGGCCCTGACATTAACTCAGTAGGACAACTGGTATGTAGTATCCTGTACCTCAAATAAGAGAGGTTAGATGGGAACAAAGTCAATGTCGTCAGCCTGTAACTTCGACGTAGGGATCCTGCTCCATCATCTTCTGCGATGCATTTTTCAAACTTTTGAATTGTAAGAATTAATTGCTATGGTTGGGGTAGATTCGGAGCAATAAATAGTGAATAGTGGGCGGTGTGGGAGTATGTTGTCGCAATAAATTCTCACACACATGTGATGATTACCTGTGAGAGTTTGCTGATGTAAATTAAGGTTAATGGGTTGCTGGTGAAAGAAACCTTGCTTAGTATTTAACTATGATCAGAAGCCACCATTCGGCACAAAAACAGCCACAGGTTTTAGGTGCAAGGGCTGTGGGAGTGATGAGAGCGACGTATCGATCGACAGAAGGGAAGATTTTCATCTCCCTCTCCTGAGTGGCATTGCATTTATCTTTAACTCTCGTCATTTTCTATCGTTTGTAAATCTCCTTTTACCTCCTCGTGGTACTGGTTGAGGTGACAGGTGAATTTATCCTGCTGTTGTTACTTGGATTCAAATTAGTGGAAGAAATTAACTGTGAGGATATACAGGAATAAGGGATGTGGATTTTGGATGATGAGTTACGGATCTGACTAGATGAAAAAAAAAAAAAAAAACTTGGTCTCGATGCATAAAAGTTATAAGAAAATAAATAAAAATCGAATTTTTAGTGTAATTACTCGGAAACTAGAATTGAAACGGTTGATTTTTTTTTATATAAAATAGTCTGATTAGCGCTTGAGATATTATTATAGGATAAAAGATAGGAAAATAATCATGATTTATAGAGCTCGAATGAAATAGTTCAAACCTAAAACTAGAAAAATAGCAGACAAACTTTTGAGTGAAAAAGTAGTGATTAATAATATAAAAAAAATTGAAATGGTTCGATATATGGAGAAAGGACTGTAAGAGAGAAAAGTAGTGTGTAAGTAATGCTATAATTACAGAAGATTGACCTATGTTTACCTTTAATCGAATTCTTAACTCGCCTTATAATAGGTCAAAAGGGTGTGTTTGAATTTTGAAGAAAATCATTTCTTGAACAGGAGCGGAATGTTACCTAGGATTCCTCACTGATCATTACATTAGTGCTGTAATAGTAGGACCCAATCCATGGATGTGGAGGTAGGTTGGCTAATGGCTCTCTGGTCTTTACAAGAAGGTCCATCACTCTTCTTGGTGGATCACTTGTACCTTTCTTCAAGACAATAACATCCACGATGCCATTGTTATTATACATTGTTTGGATCAATCTCGAGCTGGATGGATTAATTTTTTTTAAAAAAATAAAAATCAGAATGATGTTATTTTAATTAAAAAACAATAAATTTCTTAAAATATCAAACTATTTACGAGTCAATTCAACTTTTTTACTGTATTATATTAGGTTAACCTTTCTTGTTCATTGTAAAATATGATGTGAGTCAAGTCCTGGATCCAATAATGTTTAGTAACTAGGCCAATAGAAAACATTTTTGGCTTCTCTTGAATTGGATTTTGACCGAAAAAAGCATTAAATTTTGTTTGGTTTAGAAATAAATATTTCAAAATCACAAAGAAAATCATGGAGTTTTTTTTTTTTTTCAGTGATTGATGAGTATTATTAATGAAAGATAGTCACTTAGTGGGTGGTTAAGAAAGAACAACAAAGGGAGTTCAAAGTAAAACAATAGCTAGCTTTCGAGAAGGAAAGGTAGAAAATTACAACAGTTATTCATCTATCTAAAGAGTTCAGCGACCATGACCTTAGTTGAACCATTTGTGAATTTCGTCTACACTTCCTAGCAGATCGTTGCCCGCGTAACCATAATTTCCGTCCCACCTCTTTAACCAAGTTAACAGTTGGTGAGGAGCTAAAGAAAAGCATGATTTCTAGTCCAAGTAATTGAGTATGTAAATACATTTTTATAAGAATACTTGTATCCCACAGGATCTTACATGAATAATTGAGTATGGAAATCAATAAACATTATTCATACTAAGAATTTAATCATGAGTGGTGTAACTCAACTAGTCGGATCTTATATTTATTCTCTAAAAATTATTAGTTCAAGTCTCATAAATTTTACGGTTTTTAAAGACTTATATGATCGTTAATTTCAGGGTCCATAAAATTAGTTAATGTATATATAAATTGATCTGAACATCCATTTTAACTATAAAAAAAATTCAAACGGTCTCACTCGACTTCATTATGCGTATAAGACGAGTCAAGGAATTTTTCCCATTTCCACCAGGACATAATTAACACTTGATGTTTAAGAGACTAGGGTTAAGTATAGCAATTAGTCAGGCACCAAAGTCACATTACTACTCGATGATCCAACAAGAAGAACATAATCTCACACGTCATTGCAACCTAAAATTCTAATTGCTGACTCAAATCACCACATAAATCATCTTGTAAAACAAAGCACGATGTGCAGGTGCCGTTAATTTGCATTTGCCCAGGGACTGTGCCACAGTACTGATCACTTTTGTCCCACAAGTCACTGAGATGATCGTTCTCACTTATTAGCTCATTTCGAGTTTGTTTTTATCTGCATTCCAACCTGTACTGGTGTGTTTGGGATTAAAAAGATTTATTAAATTAATTTTTTTTAGTGTTTGATGTTGATTTTGACTTACTGATATTAAAAAAATTATTTTAATATATTTTTTTAAAAATATTTTTAAAAAATATATTGCATCACAATAATAAATGTTTATTTAGTGTTTTAAAATAAAAAAATGATAAAAACATGTTGAGTTTAGAAGACAAAAATTAAAATATAAAATTCATTTATTTTTAGAATAATTTTAAAGATTGTCATTTTAAAATAAAAGGTACATGCCAGTACGCTCCTTTTTCCAATTTATTTATTTGTGGAGACAGTAATTAAATACTTATTTTTTAATAAAATATATGATGCTTTTACAAAAACATTTTTTAATTAAAATATATTAAAATAATATCGTTTTAAATATTTTTTTATATAGTAAATCAAAACTATTAAAAAATAATTAAAAAAACATTAATTTAATATTTTCTTAAACTTAACCGCATTTAACAATTAAACAAGTGGAATCTTAATATCTTAAGAGAAAATGCAACAATCCTGGTGCCAAGTACCATTTATATGGTTTGTCAGGCAATAAAAACCCTTTAGAAATCTAACGGCTCTTGATAATTCTCTGTGCCCTATAATAACCAGAATCCAATGGGTAGTGATCTCAACGGTTATGATGAACGATGACAAAGGGACCCTAGAAACCATACTTTTCTAACATGCCTCACAAGAATGGGGCGGTAGCATCTAAGTAAAGTTGAAGTTAAAACTTAAAACTTAAAACCAGAGAGAGACCACCCTCTCAAAAACAAAGAAAAGCTGCCTTTTAAACTGAAACTGATCTTGCTAGCTCTTGTTTTGTCATTATTTGAGGTCATCCCTCGTCACCAAACCAGAGACCAACTTCCCTTCTACTTACTTTCCTTCCTGCGATGTGTCTGGGAGTGTTTTTTTTTTTAATTGTTTTTAGTTTGAGAAAATATTAAATTAGTATTTTTTAATAATTTTAATACATTAATATTTTTTTAATACATTAAAAAAAAATATACACACTTATCCATTAGCCAAAGACCGAACTCCCTTCTCTCTTCAGTTTCTGAGAGGGGGAGAGAGAGAGGGGGGGTGGGGGGGTGCGTGTGCTTGGCGTCAGAAACGAGGGTAAGAGGTGAGGGAACGAAAGAAAAGAACTGAAGGTAAGGAAGGAATAACTATGATGATTCTTTGATCCTTCTATATATACCTATGCCTTGCAGCCCTATAATTCATAGCACAGAGAGAGTATGGAGTGAACCATCTTATCTGATTATTATTACTATAGATATTATTTGTATCTCTTGTCTTGTTGAGTGTTAAATCACCTCTTCTTCTCCCCTACTGCCCTTTTCAATTAATTACACCCATAACCACCCACCTCTCCCTCCCTTTCTCTCTCTTATTTACTGTGCTATGCCTTCCTTTCATCTTAAATAGAACCCATCTGCTCCTCCTGCCCCCATGTGTAGTCTCCAAAGATTGTTGCTGCTCTCTAGCTGTCTATCTGTCTGTCTTCTTCGTATGTGTTTGTGCCTTCCAGTGGTGAATACTAGGACTGCTAGCTAGCTTTCATGTGGGTTTAGCAAAGGGTTTCTTACAGAGTTTATTGGCATTCTGTCCACCTCCCATCTGTAGAAACTACAAGTTGTTCTACTTTCTGGAGGTGGGCATACTGCCAACTGAGCTCTGTTGGTCTCTCTTTGTAAAACCCTCGTGATTAGTCTCTCATCATCTTTTCGCTCAATCTCTTGCAAGAAAAGAGGAACAAAGGTAAAGAATCTGCATGCGCTATGATTATCTCTAGCATCTTCCTCTCTCCCTTCTATTTTTTTTTGGTAAGCTTCTCTTGTCTTTCTGATTATAATGATCATGCACTGGCAGCTTCTGGTCCTTACTCGGTATCCATGTGATGACTCCAACCTTACTATCTATTTTTCACCAAGAAAACAGAAAATAGAAGAGAAAATCAATTCGACCTGCTTTCATCGTCGGTGCTTTGCCATGGAGGTGTTGAGAGACATCATTCACAAAATTCTGATTTCCATTTAGGAGATCTTAGCATATGTGACTTCTTCATGGGTTTCTGGGTTATATTTACGAGTAAATTTCATAATCTAACAGCGCATAGAGCATCTGCTTTCTTCATCTCATCATCTAGGGTTTTATTTCTCTCTTATTTTCCCTTTGAATCTAACTCACCCAGGGTTCGAGATTACTGTTCAAGATTCAAAAGTATGAAGGTTTGGCGATGCATCTTGCATGGAATTAAAATGAGGGATCAAGTGATCATACCGATTGTTCACCAGGGCTAGTTCAACTTCACGACAGGATCCATTGAAGGTCCTAATTTGGTACAAAACCTTTTTGTAACCATCTTCTTTCTGCTTTATTATGTACATGATTAATCATGTTGAGTATCTTGTTGGAGATTTCTTTGTTCGTGGCTTCATGCACGACTACCACACACTCTTTTTTCGTGTCAATGTCAGATATTCATTAATATTTAATTTGGCAGGGCATGTCTTTCATTAGGGCATACCCAATACTCCATTTCTAGGGTATACTCTCGAGCCCGTATGCTAGGGCTCATGATAGAAAAACTGACACTCTTTTTGTTGATGTAAAAGCAAAGTTCCTCCACACACTGAAGTGAGGCGTGATTGTCACCTCCAATAATTTGTGTTTTTGTAGATTGGCCATCAGGCGCCGGGAAATGTTTCGATGAAAATTTTGTAGGGGGGTTACGTGACCCGGTGGCTCCACTCAAAAGTTTCACTTTCATGTGTGAAAGTCAAGCTTTTGGGCTTTTAAACTCATCCTGCTCATAGAGTTTTGTCTTGTGATTTTGATTCTTCTGCCCCCCTGGGGTCAAATGTGTTTTGAATATAATCATGCTACGATACTCAACAAAATGGTAAAATGAGAGCTGAGATGGTGATAAGAATTATTCATTCCTTTGGGGACCATAAAATGGTCGAGCAATGGCAGCAATGCCTTCTTTCAGTTCACAAAAATAGGAGGGGGTCAGGGATCATCTGCATTAGGCAAGCTGAACAAGTTATCTATTACAGTGCAATTCGAGATTTACTATATTTGTGAATCAAACGCTTCATCATGTAACCATATTTTATCCAAGAACAGAGGACAGAATTGATTTCAAAACAACTGTCAAGTAATTCCGTGATTGATGAGCCAACAGAAAGGGGAATTTTAAGTAGCTGTAGAAATTCATCCATGACCTCCAAATCGCGGTTAAAAAAAATTAAGGTGGTGAAGAAACAGGATGGAGAAGAACAGGGGTAAAATTGAAAACAAAACTGAAACTTGACAAGGTAACTAAATAATTTTACGTTGAGGGGGTAAATTGACGTATCCTAAACTTTAGGGAGGTGTTTTGTAGTTTACCAAATCCAACCATTCCCGGTTTCGTCCCTGACACCTCCCGCTTAACCGCATTCTCGGTCTCCCAATTTTGTCACGAATTGTAGCAATTAGCAAGTTAATGCAGCATTGTCTTGGAAATGCAAGAGACAATTCTACATGCTGCCAGCAGTAAAAAGTTCTTTGTGCCTTGTTTTAGTAATGGAAATTTTCTAGCTCAAAGATTGAGATGGGCAAATTTGTGGTAATGTCTGAACATCAACCAACAGATACGCCCTTGATTCCATACAAGTCACTGAGAAAAAAACTTTTAAATATTCCCAGGGTACTGGAACACCAACCCCAAGAGATAGGCCGAAGGTCGCAGGCCGATCTGCCATTATATCCAACTCCCTAGATTACTTTCTAATTCTTTAGCCCAAGGCCCACTTATAGCTTCAATCCATGGATTCGATTTCTTGCACGGAAACATTTCTTTAGCGTTCTGGATAACCTGAAATAGAAGGTCCTCTTTGAACCCAAACATGGGTTTCTTACAAGCTCAGATGAGCCACCCTGTTACCTTGAAAGTTTGAGGAAGCCCAAAATCCCATATCTGCAGTTGCAGTCTAGTCCTAGATAAAAAGACACTCAAAAGTCTAGCTATTCAACCTCCAAAACCCGTAAGGAAACCAACAAATGAAACCAGAGCTCGGTTTGCATCCATAATTAGCTATGCCTATGCTGTATCTCTGAAGAAGGAAATATACATATTGTTGATAAATCTGTGCCACTGCCTTCACTACCTACGACCAGCTTTCAGCTGCACTTTGTGGATCAAGCTATCTAAACTAGATTCATAATTAGCAGTGCAGGATTCTCATATTCTTTCCTCCAGATCAAAATGTTAGTTTTTCTAGCGTCTGATCTAGTGAGTCCCTTAAATTGCTCTTCTTCAAGGAATGGTGTTTCCTTCCATTAGGAATCCTAATTACTTCACCGGAGGAGCCAGCAGTTGGCATTGAAGATGAGGAACTGTGTTGAAATGAAACATGGCTGGATGATATCGACTTTTGTTTAGATGGTCTACTACTAAACTTTCCCTGAACACAAGGAGATACTGACTCTGCGGTTGCACGTTGCTTGGTAGCATCATCCACATATAGAAGATCATCAATTCTTGCCATTATGTTGAAGGCCAAGCTTTCCATCACCCTAGAATAGCTCTCAATAATAGCATACCCTACATCCTGTAGTAGAGAAACAATTTGTTTCACTCATGTTCGTACAAATAGTTGTGCGATGAAAATGGAAACGAACCATTGACAAACAGGAGCAAAAGGGCTACAATGCATTGATAATAATGTGCAGGCAATACCTTGTTATATTGGATCTTGTTTGCGTCCAAAGCAGTCTGTGGGAGGCCAGGAAAACGTAGCCTTAAGTTATGTATGAGAATTTCAGCTCGTTTTGCTAGAAGTTTCCTTTTTTGTGCTTCACCAACAAAGCCTTTCACCTTGCCGCCCCATGATGACCTCCCATCCCTTGCACGACCCAAGTACCTATTCAGGTATTTTTCACTCCAGAAATGTGAGGCAGCTTCTATCCGGTTCGCTATTTCCAAAGTGGTGTATTCTGATGACACATCCAAGTAATCCAGAAGGTAATCTGGGGAAAAGTGTTTGGCAGTTACGTAGCGATACATGATTCTTCCCAAGCAAGCTTTTCCACTCTGTAAAACAGAAAAGGCCACGAAAACCAAAATTAACAACATTTTGGTGTTTGAAGATGTGGTTTGTTTGTTTCAAAGTGTTTTTATTTGGAAATACATTAAAATAATATATTTTTTTATTTTTTAAAAATTATTTTTGATATTAACACATTAAAATAATCTTAATCCATGAAAAAAAAATTAAAATAAAGAAAAAAATAAAAAAAAATTCAATTTTTTTCAAAATTATTTTTTAGACAATAAAAACAAAGGCAAAGACATTGCATAAGCAACAGCATTCTGCCTTTTGTGGAAGCTAATCTATTTGGAATTCCAATTGATGGTTCAGAGAAGAAGATGAAGCATATGTCATTCACATAACAACAATGCCAGCTTGTAAATTAAAGAAAGATGATGCCCAGAGGATGAAAAACAAAATGAAGGAATGTCATTACCCTCTCCTCTTTAAATAATATGAGCACATCAGCAATATTTTTCACATATGGAACAGCATATAAACCAGATACATAGCCTCAGACCAAATTGTTCAGCAGGCGGGAAAGGAAATTATTCGGCATGGATGAGGTGGCAACTAAAGATCCAGAAGTAAAACTAATACAATAACTTTGACCATGCAGTATCCGTTCACATGCACAACTGATTCATCCAGCACAAATGGAATTCAATAGAGCAGGGTTCCTATACCTTGGGCAAGTTCTCAAAATAAGTATCAGGAATTTCCATCTCAGCTAACACGCTACTGTTAATTGCCATGGCAGCCTTAAGGATCTGGCTTGTGCATTCCCTACACCGCTGCAGCCTCTTTGTCAACTCTTCCGACAAACCATTCTGTGGAACTTTAGGAAAAGGAAGCCACCATTTTCCTTCCTGTCTGATTGGCGGTCTTCTCAAAGAGGAAGGCACGGGAAACTCCTCAATAACATCATCACCAGCAACTACAATCCCACGATCAACATAGTAAAATTCAGGTTCAGAAAACAAGTCGAGAATGCTAATCAGCATAGCATCAAGCTTCTTTAGTGCTGGAAGGTTCACGTATAAATCCGAACGTGGCTGAGCCACCATAACCTCATAAGTCCCTCCACCAGGAAATTCTTGCATTGACGGAACAAGCTCTACTATGGAATCACTTACGCATAAAAGCCATTCCATCTCTCTTTTCCACATTGCCTTTTTCTGCGGCGCTAATGGCTCTAATTTCCATAGCTCCCCAAACACAGACGCTGTCAAATATGTTCATACCTCTAATTAATTACAACAAATGTAAAAAATAAAAATAAAAAATGAAATTCTACCCTTCTTTCACTAACCAGAAAGATTTGTGATGGCATTGGAGATGGCGGCAGCGGTGCAAGTTCCCTGTCCTCCACCTGACATGTCTTCTCCAAGCAGCAGCTTAGCAAAACGCTCCCTCATCAGTTCGATTTCTGCAATGGCAAAAAAAATAAAATCAAATCAAACTTCCGCTCTCTGCTGATAGTAACGGATCGGTCAAACTAAAATTAGCAAGTTGCATCCAGCAATACCGTTACGGTAAAAAAGTCTCACCAAAAAAACCGTTTAAAAATCTCAAAAATAGGTAAAAATAACAGAAAATTCTAAATGTAAGCAGGAAGGACTAATGGACTAACCGGACAAGTCACTCTCCGGTTTCTCTTCCTTCTCCTCCGGAATAGCAACGTATCTTCCACCAGAAACCGGGAGCGTCACCGGAAGAGGCGCAGAATACGCGGAATTGCCGGCGAAATCAGGAGTCGAAGAAGTGAAAGAAGTGGAAGCGCCACCTTGGACATCGTAACGGCGGCATGAGAAGCTACTACTAGAAGTATCACTCTCCGATCCGCTAACATCCGCACTTGAACAGTAACTGTCGAGCTCGAACCTCTCGCTAACTTGATCTATCCAATCCTCTGATGAAACATCCCCCATTGATCAGGAACAGAGAGATTACTAGAACAGCAAATCAGGACCGTACATTTCCTCCGGTGAGACAAGATAACTGGACTAGATTGAGGAAAATAAAGTGAGAAGAGACTGAAGAAGTGAAAAGCAAGTAAAGGTTTGTAGTCATGGCCAAGTCTTTGCTCTTTCTCTCTCTGCTTCTCGCCGTTGCCTTTGCTCACAGAGTCCCCACCAAAAAGGACAGAGGCGGTTTTCTCTTTCAATTATCATGGCGCGTGGAATATAATATAATATAATATAATGAGTTAGTTACAACTTAGTCCCTGGATTTAGCATCACGACATAACTAGTCCTTATGATTTTCGAAACTATGTATTCGATTCTTATTTTGAAAATATATTTATAACTTAATCAGTTTTGTACATTATAGGGATAATTACTTTATTTTGATAAACTATAAGAGCTAAATTATAATTTGATGGGTAATTGGGCCAGCTTCAATTTATTTAGGCGAGGACTTTAGGTCCAGCTATAGATGATGGTATTATTTTTTCACCTACTGAAATAATTATTTTATTATTTTTGGTCCGGTATTCATTACATTAAATGTGTTAGTATTATGGTGGAAAGGGTGTGAAATGATTATGGTTTCATTCATTACGCTGTAGTATTCTTTTTTATTATCGTCGAACGGATCTGAAATGTATGTCAAGATTTTTTCTTCTATAATTTCTTTTGGGTTAGATGGCTATTCCTTGAAGATGCTGTTTGGCACAGCGGATGTAGGTGTGCTGTCATTTTGTTAATTTTATTTTAAATTAATATTATTTTAATATATTTTTAAATAAAAAATATTTTAAAAAGTAATTTTTCTTGCCATTCTAAATACCCCTAAAAATGATGACAAGGTAGCTAGGTTGGCGAAATTTATATATATTTTTTATTATATATTAATGGGTATATTTAGACCATTTTAAATATTAATCAAGATTAACTTTTTTGTTTTCCCTTATGATTTTAAAGATATGAACCTTGGGACAACCGAGCCAGATTTAATATCAGTGCTCATTATGTCAAACACGCCGACCACCAAAACCTTGAAATGCTGAGCTTTGTGATACACAAGTAAACTGCCAAACTAATTCTCAAATGATTTCGCCACAAAATCATCCGAGCTTTGTCTGTCAATAATAAAATTATGGGAATGATCAGATTTTAAATTTGTTTTTTTAGAGATTATTAGTTCGAGTTTTATAAATTAAAGGGTTACTGTAGATTTACATGATTATTAACTTCATGATCTATAAAATTAATCGAGATGTGCATAAATTAACTAGATATCTATTTTAATAATAATAATAATAATAATAAATATGATGTACAGTAATGATGTCAACAAATCCCCAATCCCAACTATGATTATAAGACATCTTCTGTGTTTTTTTATATAACTGTAATAATGTTCGGTTGTGACCAAATTTTGCAATTGGACAAAATTATTTGCTATTTGTCCTTTCCACTCAAACAACGGGATCGTCGAAGGTAGTTAAATGTTTTCCATCTTTCAAATGTTTTTTTTGTTGTTAGGATGGCAATTTAAGGCGAAATTAAAATATAGCTATTTTTTTAATGTATATACATACATGTTATCATTTTATTTTATATTGAATAGTAAATAACAGTTGGATAATATATATTTATATGAATATTCAAAACTTGATTAATAATATATAAATATTTACTATTTTTATTTGATAAGTAATAAATATGATATAAATACACAGATAAACCAAATTATTGAATATCCATTTTTATCTCTAGACCCTACTGATTCCAAGAAGCGCCCACCATCTTTGCCATGAAGCTATACCTATCAGCTGCTTGATCAATCTGCGGGACAAGAGCCGAAAGTCAGCAAGTTGTGATAATATGGTGATATAATTAGGGCCTCAAATTTAATGTAACAAATACCAATTTTTGAGTTGGCCGTCCAGCTCCATGTCCAGCTTTACAATCAATGCGGCCGATTATTGGATTGGTCTGGGGGCTATTCTTCAA
>Ga0325411_1004780_pt1 | contig 15128 bp, 13 predicted proteins | sample PopdelMetagenome_13_FD_206181 | JGI IMG/M metagenome (GOLD analysis project Ga0325411, IMG submission 206181) | Populus deltoides microbial communities from Bellville, Georgia, United States - Xylem-PdIQD-R4 | ecosystem: Host-associated > Plants > Phyllosphere > Stem > Wood/Secondary xylem... | reverse complement strand
CTCATATCTTCATTACATGAAAATAAATATTATTATAATAAAATCATTATTAATAATGAATGTATCAAATCATTTAAAATAAAGACATCAAGGTCTTTTTCTCTTATTTTTTTAATGAATTTCTAAATTACTCATTTTACAAAAAAAACTGAAAGATTTAATCCTTTTCAATTGTATCCTTATTAAATGAGATCAATGTTTAGTTCATGCAATTTAGCTCTTAATCATCCAATTATTATCTTATAAATTCAAGAACAAATATGAAACAGCATAAAAACAAGCATAAAAGTCATAGATTCAAATCACAAACATATTTGTACACACCAAACAATCTAATTAAAATTCAAAAATTGGAGATCGATTACTTGAATTGAAAGAAAAATGAATAAATCCAAAGAAAACCGTATAAAGAGACTTAATTGAAAAAGATCCAAGACAATAAAAAACTTTTGTGCAATTTATGAATTGAAGCCAGCAAGACTTCTAACGATCCATTAAGACTCGTTTGAAGTCAACTAAACGTTAGTTTGGGGGCACTGAAATCTTATAAGTGAGACCATTCTTTTGATCATACATGTGTTTTTAATTTCTTATATCTTGTTTGTGTAAATTTTTATGTGTCAACTAGTGAAGAAATAAATGTATTTATACGGGTTCATCCTAAGCTGGTTTAGGGTTTCCCTTTAAAACTTATTTTTAATAGAGAAGTGGGTTGGACTAGAATAGTTGAGGATGCCTGGGCTCGGGGTGCAATCTTGTATGCAAAAACCTCAGACATCCATTACAATAAACGAGTTTATTTCATGGTTTGGTATTTTTAATCTCATAATTTAATTGGAGACCTATAACTTCTTTGATTGCTGTAAAAGAAATTATCGAGGTGGCGTGTGCGTATGGATATTCTATTTGTTTTTAAATTTTTGTTTTTGAAAAAAGTTTAATTTTTTTTTAAATTAGTTTTTTTTAATTTCATATCATTTTAGTACGATGATATAAAAATAATTTATAAAAAATAAAAAATATTATTTTAATATATTTCTTAAAAACTATTTTAAAAAATTATTATTATCAAAATCATAAATAAATAACCGGAAGAAAAAATTAAAGTGACAGAGCTTAAACAAAAGGAAAACTCAATTCAACATCTGTGGATTAAAGTGATAGACCTTGTCAGCGTGTGAATATGGACGCTATCAGCCCAACCCATCAGACATGCACTGGTTGGTTCTTCGGCTACATGCCAATGCTGACAGGTCAAGTTCAACATGTGACGATATCACTCTTCATCAACACGTCAACGTTTCTGTCGGTCTAATTACAAATCTAGCCCGGACTAAAATCCTCATTAGCACTCAAACCGATGCCTTCCTTCACAGCAAAAATATTGACCAATGTTCCTATTTATAGAGGTGAGTAAAAAAATTAAAAAATTAAAAAAATTAAACCGTAAAAAAAATCGATTAAACTGATTAAAATTTTAAAAAAATCGACCGATTCGGTTCGGTTTCGATTTTATAAGCCTCAACCGAAAAAACCAAACCGACCCAAATAGTAAAAAAAAACCGAGTCAAACTGAAAATTATCACCCCTATCTATTTCAATACTTTTTAAACGTCACAAAAATTAATTTGAAGTAAATATTTTTAAAACGTAAAAATAAATAATTGATTTTATATTTAATTAAAATCTATGAAAACAATATCTTACGATGTAACCACTAATTTCTTCTTCTTCTTCTTCTTTCTTCACTGAGACTTCCTATGATGATCCCATATTTTACATGCACCCGGGGGCGGAGACAGGGGGGCAAGCAAGGGCCCGGGCCCCTCCAAGACATTTTAAATACACAAATGTTGAGAAATTAAGAACCGCTAAACCAATCATTATACATGAAAAGAAAAAGGGTCATTGTGAAATACAATGAACAATGCAATTACAACACAGACTCGTATGAAAAGAATTGAACTTTAAAAATGGGTTTCAATCATAATCACCAAAATGAAAACCAGAGATAGAAAATGCACCTGGGACACAATGGAATTAGGTAATTAAGTGTGAATTGGAGGTGTTATATTTTTTTATTTTAAAAAGTTGGCCTTATTAACATTAAATGTAACTTTACTTTTGATTTTTTATTTACTCTTGACCGACGTGAAAAGAAAAAATATAAGATTATTATCTAGTGTAGCCCTAATATAAATCTTACAGCTGATAAAAACACAAATCATGAGTAAAATTTTTCTACAAAAAAATTAAAGCAGAGCCACCAATTAAATTATCTTTTATAAAATAAAACAAGGTAACTTAAATTTAAAATCTATTTTTGTTTTATTTTGAGATGTTTGTTAATAATTTGATGAGGTTTTTTTTATAATTCTACCATTTTTGCTCATTTTTTTTTCTCAAATCTGCTAGTTCTACCAATTGTTTTTTGAATTCTGGTTATGGTGATTTTTTTCTAATTAATTAGATATATTTTATTGGTTTGTTTTGATTATGCTTAGAATTTTTTTATGTTTTGTTTTAAGCAGAGCCGCCAAAATTATCAATTTTTTCTCACGATATATGTTTTGATTTTAGAACATGTCATCCAATCATGTACCCAATCATCCAAAGTTACAAAACATGTCATCAATTGCTGATTTATGTCAAAGATTGGTTGAAACAGAAAAATCAACAATTTATCCGCTAGTTGACAAATTGACTCGGCTTATTTTGACTCTTCCTGTTTCGACAACAACTACTGAACGAGCTTTTTCAGCGATAAAAATTGTTAAAACAAGACTTCACAATCAGATGGAGGATGATTTTCTTGTAAATTATTTGATTGTCTATATAGAAAAAGAAATTGCTGAAAGATTCACAATTGATATGATAATCGATAATTTTCTATTTTATGAAAGAATGACGAGCACAATTAAAATAAATATGTAAGAATTATTTTTTATTATTTTTTGCTTTATTTCAAAGTTTATCAAAAATAAATAATGCTTCGTTTTAACTAATGTTTCTTATATACTTTGTATGTTTATATTTGATGGATATAAAGACTAATAACATTAAAGTGATGGATATATTATGAAGATGAAATTAACTTCATTGCATTGACTCAATTTAATATTACTTCAAACCTTTTACATTATAATAAGGTCATTATATGTTTGTAGTAAGTTATTTGAATAAAACTAAATTATGCAAGTTTATGGACCTTTAGTGCTCGATTATTGTGCTTATAAAAATGATGAAAGCATCATTTTAAGATTTTTCTTCATTTGTTTAGTATTGACGATTTTAAATAATGCAAGTAAATTGTAAATTATTAATTACTAAACCCCTATATCTTCATCGTTGTTAAAAAGTATGAATTTATTTTTAATTTTTATATGTTGTTGATATTTTATTTTAAAAATAAATTTTATTAATACACATGAAAATAAAAATAAAAAAATAAAAAAACCGGTCTATCCCCTTTTTACTTTTCATGCCTTTTTATAAGTTATTTATGAATCTTACTTATACATAATATTTTAATCTACCCAAATATATATAATGTTTTCTTTAAAAAAAATTTAATTTCATAGTAAATGATATTTTCAGACCATCATGCATATCAACCGAGATCAAGTCTCATTATAAAAAAATATTGAGGTTACACCATCCATCAAATTCGTGCCTTCAAAGTTCTAGCCTCAGGGTTCATAAACACAACTCTTTAATTTTTAGGCTAATTCTTTTATTGTCAAAACACAAAAAATACTAATTTGAAACTTGCACATAAAAATTAAGAACAAAAAAAAAAGAAAAAAAATAAATAAATCTTTAAAATATTTAAATTAACTTTATCCTCAGTAGAAATGCCAAAATTTAGGGTACGAATATTGAAAGTCAAAGTTAATGTTCCTAATACACATGAAGCAAGTCTAAAAAAGAACCGATCAAGTTCAATGGTGGAAGACCAGAACACCAAGTGAAAGGTGGTGGACCAAAATGTTTAAATTAGCAACCCAAGATTTTGATTGACAAAATAGCCTATTAGTAAAAATGTTTTTTAGGTGTTTAAGGACTCAATTGAAATTTTAAAAGGTTCAATTAAATTTATTGAGGGCTTAATTGCAAGGAAAATCAAATTTTAGGAGTCAATTTTGATGTTAATTGAAACAAACAAAGTTTAGGGACTAAAATTAGATTTTGAAAAGTTTAATTGGTCAATTTAAGAGTTTAATTGCATAAAATTCAAAGTCTAGTGAGAAAATAAGAACTTAATTGAATAATTTGTGAACCAATAATCAACTTGCAAAACGCGCGCGACTTCAGAGACTGGAATCAAGAGAAATCAAGGGTCAAATTGAAGAAAATTGAAAGTTTAATGGTAAATTAGAAAATTAGAGGGAAGTTACGGGTAAAATTAAATGAAATCAGAAGAATAGAGATCAAATTGAAAATTGCCAGATCCCAAATAAAAAAAAAAAACCTAATCTGTAGGGATTAGCCAAAACAACGCCATTTAAAGTATTATGCATCTTTTTCTTTAGTTTTTGACTGATCGGGTAGGCACTTTCAGGTGAATGAATGTGACGTTTCTGACCACTCCAAAAGTTGCAACCACCACCATTCAACTGAGAAACACCTTCTTTACAACCTCATGTCTTTAAAATCAAACATTTATATCCCATATTCTCCATTGATCTCCACAACGTCTTGTCCCTAGTCAGCCAACACTACAATTTCAGGCATCACGTTATTTGAATGGACACTTTCAAATGTTTAAATGTAGAGCTACAGACCTTCATATCTAGCAAGAATAGATCTGATTGAAAGGTGTGCACCCCCTCTACCAAGTTCAGATGGTTTCAAGCAGTATTAACATCGAAGTTGCTCCAGCAAAGCCCCGAAAGTGACCAACCCAGTCAGCCTTGACAAGGACACCTATATGCAGAAAACCACCTAACCTTTTCATGTGCTCTCACATAGAAACCCCCGGAAGGTTCCCATCAAAGGTTTAAAACCTTTCTCTATTGATCTAAAAGCAGAAAACACCTTATTTTGGTCTCCAAGTTTCCTACAAAACCACCTAAACCTAAAATCATTGGTTCTATGGAAAAATATGTAAGTTTTAGTTTGTTAGAACCCTAACAAATCCATCTAAAAGACCTAAATCTGCCTATAATAGGAAAGGGATCTATGAGCTGAGATAGGAAGAAAAAAGAGGGGAAAATGAGCAAAAGAGAGAATAAAAGAGAAACTTTGCCTAAGGGGCTAGTAATTCAATCCAAAAGAACTTGAAAGTTGTAGCTCTGTTTGGGGAGGTCTGAAGATAAAGAAGGAGGGCAATATAAAAAAAAATCAATTCAGATTTGAAGATTTCTATGTTAAAAAGGTACATATTTCAAACCTTAAAGGTGTAGTCCATGAGGACTGTTGGATTGATCTCTTGTGTTCAATGCAAAGTTTTGAATGTTTTGACATGTTATTGATTGGTTTTACGTATTGTATTATATGTTTGTTTTGGTTTAAAGAATGCCAAAAGTGACAGCAAAGAGAATGCTTATTTTATATTAATAGAGAGCGGTTCTGGTTTTCTATGTTGCTTGTTACGTCCTTAGGGATGACAAAGTTGGATTTTGAAGCTCAAATTGTTCAAGCATGCCTTTTGCTTTGAGTTGACAGTTTTTGAATTTGAAAATCAATGCACTTTTTAGTTTTGTTCTTGTTCTTGTTGTTTTTTTTTTTTGTTACAGATGTATTCATTATTGATAATGTGGTATATGGGAATAAGGGATGCATGCCTTGGAAGCCCAAAATGGCCATTTTGGGTTTGCTTTAGTTTTTTGAGTTTTTCTTGTATAATGGTTTCGTTTCTGCAGATTCATTCGGTGAATCTTGCCTTAGATACAAGTTTGAGAGCTCAATTTGATTAAATTCCAGTTTACACAAGTTCATCTATCACTGGTAGTAAGTAATCGAGGAGTTTTTTACACAAATAATAGGGTTTTAGTGGATTTTAATCCTAAAGTTTGGTTTTGAATCGAAACTCATTTTGACAAAATCGTGTTGATTTATTAATCATTGAAGCAAATAAACCCCTAATTCTTGTTCTATGTATGATTGCGAACAAAACCATGCCCCTCTTTGCTCAAGATCTGGTCAAAATTGAGAGTTGCGTTTTACGAAATGAAGATGAATGTTTTTTTTTTTTTATCTTTTATGTAATTCATTCATTTTAATTGAAAGATTTTCAAGGTTTTATGTTTTTGTAAAGTTTGATCTGTTTTAGTTTTGGTTTCTTTTGTTGGTTTGTTTCTGAGTCAACTCGGTCAAGTCAACCCAACTGGGTCAATCCATCCAGAACGACCCAACTGGATAAAAAATAATTTCTCAAGGCCTTCTTTGGAATTGTTTTTGAATTTTTGGGCTTGAAGGTGTGTTTGACAAGACCTCTTTAAATTTATTAAGTTTTTTTATTTCAAGAAGTCTACAAAATATACAAAAACATATTTTTGTGTGTTACATTCGATCAAGTCTCTTAAAAATATAACAAATCATACGTTTAATATTTCCATATGAAAATTCAAAATACATATGTGCATGCATTTTAGGATTTAATTACCAGTTTACTAAATTTATGAGAATTTGACCAATATTTCAATAACCAAAATTTTAATTCATGAGAATTAATGGTTAATATTCTAGTATAGAATGTTAGACTTACAAGTGATGCTGATATTTGAATATCAAAAATTGACCAGAAAATTCTCGAAGTTATTCTAAATATTTATCAATTTTAATTTGGAGTATTTTTCACTGTAATATATAATTACAAAATCCTTTTTTCAATAAGAATTTATTTAGGTACATGAGCCCATAATGAATTCTTTACACTAAATTTATTCACATGTATAAATCTTGATCCTAAGCTATAAACAGACTATCAGTTAGAAACCCATTAAAACCTTTAAATACATTCAAAGCCACACAAAACAGCTTATTTCGGGTAGGATGTGCTAAGAGTGCTAATACTTTTCCTATCCACAACCAGCCATTTACCCTCGAATCTCAAATAAAACCAATATACTTGGGTTGTCTAAGGACCTTGAATCAAACAACTAAGTGATAACTCCCTCAACATCGTATGCTCACATGCGATAAAAGACCTAATTGACTCAACTGGCCTACAAGTCATTAGACTTTATTTTGGGTTTAGGATCCCCTGCAAGCTTCAGGCACTCTTGTTCCAATGACACCTAAGGCTAAGGCTAGATAAAAAATGCTCAACCTCTATTACTTTTAGCATCCCTCCCTCCCTCTCTCTTTATATATATATATATATATATATAGAGGTTTTAGGAGTCCCTTTTTATAGGCGAGTTGTTATTGAAGAGGCCAAAACGTCTTGTTGAAAAGCTTGGAGATTCCTTCAGAACCCATGTGGTATTGCTTGCCATGATTGGGTGACGAAAAAGTGGAAATTGCCCATGTTTTTTATAGGACTTTCATTTGTTGTCTTCTTGCCATCGACACTCTATTTGTCTGTTTGTAGTAGCAGGTAATATTTGTATAAAAAAACCTAAAACAAATGGGCTTAAAATAAAAAGGGAATCAAAACAGTGCCTACTAGGGTCTGGGTAGGAATAGTAACATAAAAGACAGAATTCATAGAAAGAACAGAGACCATTAGACAATAGGTGAATGTAACTGAACGGTGTAAGTCCTGTTTGAGTTTTAGGGCAATAAATCCATATAACCTGCAACCTATTTCTTAGTTTATCTTTCCTATTTATGGATTCCGTTTTCCAGAGGGCTACTTCTATTTCAGCTTCCTCTACTTTTGAATCTTCTGAAAGCATAAAAATTGTACAAAGTGAAGAGATAACTATTGAAGATTTTACAAAAAAACATTGATGATTGGAAAATTCTAAAAATTTCTAAAACTCAGATTTATCAAAAATCTAAATATGATATTTTCAAAACAGATTTTACTATCAAAACTGAAGAAAGAGATATTCAGCTTACAAAACCTTTTGAAACCATCCAACTCCTCTCTAAAAAATCCTTAAAAAAATCTAGCCTGAAACTATAAATATATCAATGTTGGCTTTGTCCAAGTCGGGATAAAACCCCTTACAAAAAAGGGTTTAAACACCTCCATTATAGTTGTCCTCCGGAATGCTAGATTTCAAAACTTCCAAGATTCCCTCTTCATTTGACTGTTATTGAAACATAACCATATCCCTCAAAGACAAAAATATTTCGCAAAGTATGCTACTACAAATAAAGACCTATAATTATGACATGCTAGAAGGATCTATCTTTGTTGCTCTCATATTCAAAATTCACTACAAAGCCATGTTCTCAGCCTTTGCCAACAAACACAAATTCCAATCTAAAAAAGGAGAAACACTCCTACAAAGAGATTTATCCTGCTCAAACACTGCTGTCCCAAAAGCAATCAATGGAAAGATATATCCCTTCCAAAAGATTAGATCCTCGAAGGTGTAGCACCACCAAAATTACCTCAACCACCTCAACCCAATGTCCAAATTAAAAACATTACCTGTACACAGATGGTAAAGTCAAATTTTCTTTCTTAGTTTTTTCAACACTTCCTCCAATAAAGAAATGATATCCAAAAACAATTTTATACTTGCATTGAGACCCATGAAGTACAAATTTTATTCTTTGATTGGTTTGAGTTTCATTATGTAACAGCACAACATATTACATATCCATTTGCATCCATTAAACATGCATGTCCTATTACAACCCGTTCCAAACTCCTACATGGACCCTCACTAGTGGACCTACAGTTGAGTCTAACCATCCACCTTTACGCAAAATACAACTTACTCACAAAGGCCAAACAGTTGACGCAGCCCCATACAAATTACCCGAAGACGATACTCTCATAAATGCCAAACATATCATCCAATAAAACAATTTCATACCAAACTCCATACCATAGGTAAACAGCTTACCAGATTGGAAAGACAAATACAAAAGAACCCAATCCACTTCATGACTGATAAAAACCCCATCGACCTTAAGCTAAAAAACCCAATATTTAAACCATATCAAATTATTAAAACAAGTCAAGCACAAATTCAAGAAAATCAAATAGATTTTCTTAGAGCCATTAAAACACACTTACAAAACCTTGACCGAACAACCTTGACTGTCCCTGACACACCTCAACAATCCAACCCTTCATCCTCTATAAATCAGGTTAATACTGTCCAAAATAACCCTGTATCAACCTTCGATACAGATACTTTTCAAAAACAACCTCTTCAACTAAACAGACTTACCTGGTAAGCTCCCAAAACAACCATTGCTCCAGATATTTCTATATCTACTGAACCAACTGTCATCAGCCAACATAAATATAATGCTTCTTCCCTCTATAAATGAAACATAGATAGAATGTCTGAATACAATATTTTAAACACCCTCCAACAAATGACCATGATAGCTAATGCCTACAAAACCCAAACAGGAACCCCAGACAAAGTCATAGCTGAACTCCTTATTGCAGGTTTCTTTGGCCAGCTTAAATGATGGTGGGATTACCATCTCACTAAAACAGACCACTTACATATTCTAAACTCTATACAAACCAATGAAGACTAAACACCTATCCTTGACCCTTCAAGAAACACCATCCAAGATGTTGTGTCCACCCTTATCCTTACCATCTTCTTATATTTTTTCAAAGATCATTCCTATCTGAAAGATAAAAATGCTGAACTTCTCTCCAACCTTCGGTGCAAGAAGCTCAGTGACTTTCAGTGGTACAAAAATACCTTCCTTACTCGTGTTATGCTTCGAGAAGATTCAAACCATCTTTTTTTAAAAGAAAAATTCCTTGCAGGCTTACCGATTCTCTTAGGAGAAAAAGTCCAAAATAAAATCAAGGAAACCTTTACAAGCAAAACCATACCATGTGACCAACTTACATACGGTGAACTTGTGAGCTTCACACAAAAAGAAGGTCTTAAGATCTGTCAGGACCTCAAACTCCAAAAACATCTAAAGTGGGAAATGAAACATACTAGGCAAGAACTTGGTAGTTTCTGTCACCAGTTTGACCTTTCCACCCAAAAACCCTCATGCAGTGGAACCTGTTCACAACCCAAAAAATATTCGAGCAAAAAACCTCCTTATAAACGATCAACCCATAAATACCGACAACAGTTTTATTCCAAACCAGATCAACCTTACTACAAAAAGCCCTATAAATTTACCAAACCCTACAGACTTTTCTAGTCAAAACCCAAACCAAAATTTGACCAAAAAAACATTACCTGTTACAAATGTAACCAGAAAAGACATACATCACATTTCTGCAAAGTCAATACTAAACTTCATGAGCTCCAAATAAATAAAGATACCATCAACCAAATACAAAATTTTTACATTGAAGCCACATACACTGATCACTCTCATTCAAACACTTCTGAAGAAGAATTTCAAATTGATGAAATAGTAACTACTAGTACTACTTCAGATGCCTTTATGAATTCCAAATAAATTAAATTCTTAACCCAAGACCAAGAATTCATTCTTATGGCTATCAAAAGACATGATGATCCCCACCTTCAAAAAAAACCTACTTGGATAAACTGTTGAAAGATTTCAACCAACCAGAGCACCCTTCATCTAACCCTCCAAACCGCTCTATATTACCCTTTACCAGCACTAATACCTATGACCTTACAAAGATCCTTAACAAAAAGAAATCCAAAACCACAGTCACCATTCCAAAATTACATTTTGAGATCAAAACCCTCAAATCTAAATTACAAACTTTAAAACAAGCCCAACAGAAAGACTCTGCCATATTACAAAATCTTCTGTCCAAAATTGAAAGCCAATCTGACACTGAGTCTGAATTAGAAGATCTAACCATTGAATCTCATGCATTGCCCCATACACTTACAAATATTGAGCATATTCCAGATGATTTCCTGAATGTATTAACACAAATATCTTTCAAAAAATAGTTGATTAGAATTACGTTTATTTTCTCAGAAGATTTCAAACTTGACACAATTGCCTGATTCGACACAGGTGTAGATTTAAACTGCATCAAAGAAGGCGTGGTTCCAAAATGATTTTTACAAAATACCTCTGAAAAACTCTCTGCTGCTAATAATTCAAAATTACATATTACAGGAAAAACCCAAGGCTCTGTTTTTAACAAAGGCATTTCTCTTAAAACATTCTTTGTTGTTACTAAAGATATTAATCATACCGTCATTCTTGGCACTCCATTCATTGACATGATCACTCCATATCAAGCACATTATAATTGTATTACTTCCAAAATCAATAGCATCAAACTTATTTTCCCATTCTTAGAAAAATCTAAGACTAGAAATTTGAATTTGATTAAAGCATGCTCCATACATACTTATCATATCAATGCACTGATTCATGAAAAACAATTCCATCTACATGATTTACAAAACATTGTTTCTTTTTGTCGTATCAACAAAAAATTACAAAACTCTGATTTACAAAAGAAAACCATTGATTTATAAAATAAGATTGAACAACAGATCTGTTCAGACTTACCTAATGCTTTCTGGAAAACAAAACAAAACATCGTTGATCTTTCATATAAAGATACTTTTTTAGAAAAAGTTATACCTACAAAAGCAAGACTTATATAAATGAATGCTGATTCAGAACAACATTGTAGACTTGAAATCCGCAATCTCGAGTCTAAAGGTCTTATCTAAAAGTCTCGATCTCCCTGGTTATGTGCAACCTTTTATGTAAATAAAAACTCTGAAATCGAAAGAGGCACACCAAGACTTGTGATCAATTACAAACCTTTAAATTCTTCTTTAAAATGGATCAGATATCCAATCCTCAACAAAAATGATTTGTTGCAAAAATTACACTTTGCATTCATATTTTCTAAATTTGATATGAAATCTGGATTTTGACAAATCCAGATTGATCCCAAAGATAGATACAAAACTATTTTTACAGTTCTTTTTGGCCAATACGAATGGAATGTCATGCCCTTTAGCTTAAAAAATTCACCATCTGAATTTCAACGCATCATGAATGACATCTTCAATGCACATTCAAAATTATGCATTGTTTACATTGATGATGTGCTTATTTTTTCATATTCCATAGATCAACATTTCAAACATCTACATACATTCTTTAATACTGCAAAACAAAATGGTTTAGTTATTTCTAAAACAAAAATTTCTCTCTTCCAGACCCATGTCCGTTTCCTAGGCTATTATATCTGTCAAGGCACTGTAACACCAATAGAGAGATCTTTAACTTTTACAAATAAATTTTCTGAAAAGATCACTGATAAAACCCAATTGCAAAGGTTTTTAGGCAGTCTAAATTATGTTCTGGACTACTATCCTAATATTTGTCATCTAGCCAAACCTTTACATGACAGGTTAAAAACCAACCTCATTCCCTGGTCTGACCTCCATACCGACCTAGTCAAACAGATTAAGAAACAAGTCCAAAATTTCAAAGACCGAGACCGATGCCTCTGACCTAGGATATGGTGGAATTCTTAAACAAGTACAAGATAACAAAGAACAAATACTCCAGTACACATCCGTCCATTGGAATGATTGTCAGAAAAATTACTCTACTATAAAAAAGGAGATCCTTTCAATTGTTCTTTGTATTACAAAATTTCAAAGCGATTTATTAAATCAAAAATTTCTTTTACGTGTTGACTGCAAATCTGCAAAAGAAGTTTTACAAAAAGATGTCTAAAATCTTGCTTCAAAACAGATTTTTTCCCGATGGCAAGCTATTTTAAGCATTTTTTATTTCGATATTGTTTACATTAAAGGAGATTCAAATTCTATCCCTGATTTTCTAACCTGAGAATTCCTTCAAAACAGGTTCTGATACCTTCTAAAGCAAAACTAAAGACAAGGGGAAAGCCCCTCAAACCTAGCCTACAAAACCAAAGAGCCCCACGCCTTCTGTAAAATTCATGTCTTCAGCCATCTTAGCTGTCAAACCTATCAAATCTTGGTATCAGACAGTTATTGAAGAAGAAAAAACTACAAAACCACCATAGGTACAAACAGACACAGTTCAACATGGGGTTGACACTATATCCAAATCACCAGAATTACTCCTAGCATTACAAAAAGTGTCCCAATAGGCCTCCAGTGACTCCGTATCTCAAACAGGTAGTATTTCCAAATCCCTTTCAAAACCCCAAGGAGGTATTTCTGATTCAAAACCTCTCCTTTCTTTACAACAAACCAGTTTTCTAAAAACCAAATCCAAATATATTTTTAAAACTACTTTCCAAAATATTTTAACTATGGAAGAAGGATTTTATCATGAAAACCCTTCCATTGTTGCTTCAAAAATTTTCCCTCCAAATTGGTACTACAAACCTTGGAATTTAGCCAAACCACAACCATACTATGCCACCATCCTTGAGATTACCAATTATGTCAAGTTCAAACACTTCAAACTACATTCTGATCACACTGAACCGACTTATTCTATATGCATCATTCATAAAGTTATCCACCCTAAAAATTGGGGACAACTCTTACATCAACTTCTCTCCTTCCCCATACACTTCCGTACAAACCACCAGGACCTCAATACTTCTTATACGTATTGGGATTACCAACAAGTATGGTTCAATGCCTTCATCCTATAAAATCAAAACCATAGCCATTCTTGGCTTTTCTACTTCCATACTGTCATGAATACTACAAACCTCCCCCTCTGGTTCCTCCAATGATGGGACTACTATGGTTGTCATGTTGACTACCTCAAAGAACATCCTCTGGTTGAAAATAGTTACCTCCATTTCAAAAATAATTTTCAATCATTTCCTTTTGAAAAGAAGTTTTCTTCCCTTCTCATTTTCTGTACAAAATTTTTTGTTCCATGGGTATGTTCATAGTTCTATGATTATAATCTACAAAACGGACATCCAGTACTTGTTCACAAATTCAAAATCAAATAATGGGATTCCTTTGCAGCTGAGTCCAAAACTTCCGAATTAGCTGTTACAAAATGGCTACAAAAATATCAAACAGCTCCCATCATTGATCATCATCCTCAATCAAAATTTCTAGCCTGAAAGGCTCAAACGACAACTCTTCTTGCCTTTGCTAGAACAGAGGAAGAATACCTACAAATAGTACAAGGCATTATACAAAGCCAAGACCCGAAAACGGTCTTGTCCCAATCTAGCTCATCAGGTTCGACAACTCCTGCCATTTCCTTTGAAGACGATAATGAAGATGACTGCTTTGGTATCCTGCCACCTAGCAAGCGACATTAAAAAAAAAGAAAAAAAAAAGAGTATTTCAGGCTTTCTCAGGCTCATCTGTTTAGAGCCTATATCTTTTCGACTCAATTGTTTTAAGTCCCTTTTATTTTAAGCCCATTTGTTTAATGCTTTCTATACAAATATTACCTGCTACTATAAATAGACAAATCAAGTGTCGGTGACAAGAAGACAACAAATGATAGTCCCAAAAAAAAACATGGGCAATTTTCATTTTGTCGTTACCCAATAATGGCAGGCAATACCACATGGGTTCATATAGGTTCTGAAGGAATCTCCAAGCTTTTCAACAAGATGTTTTGGCCTTTTCCATGATAACTCGCCTATAAAAGGGGACTCCTAATACCTTAGAAGGCAGACTATTATTTTCCTTCAGAAAATTTTACTCTCCCTTGTAACTTATATCTGGAGCCCATATCCATTCTCCTCTGTAACCGATATCTCCTGTATTGATTTACATTACAAGTTTAAGCAAGATTCTATTTTTGTTATTTACATTCTTATTATATTTTATGTACATTTAAGTATGCTCTGTGCTTAATCAAGGATCCTGACATTGTTGGTCTTTCCTTGTTCATTCGCATCAGAAATCTGTTTATATTTACTTGCATTTATTTTTTTTTGTTCTTTTCAACTAATCAGTATATAGGCTGGAAACCTGTGACCCGATCTTCTAGATCATTCTCAGGTATAACAACACTACGTACTGAGGTTTTGTTTTCTTTATCTGCTTCTTTATATATATATATATATATATATATATATATATATATATATATATATATATATTTTAATATATATTATAATCTCT
>Ga0325411_1004776_pt1 | contig 15139 bp, 3 predicted proteins | sample PopdelMetagenome_13_FD_206181 | JGI IMG/M metagenome (GOLD analysis project Ga0325411, IMG submission 206181) | Populus deltoides microbial communities from Bellville, Georgia, United States - Xylem-PdIQD-R4 | ecosystem: Host-associated > Plants > Phyllosphere > Stem > Wood/Secondary xylem... | reverse complement strand
TTCTTGGATGTTAAAATTATTAGATTACATGCTTACATTTAGGGATCTAAAACCCTACTGATACCCCCACTTGAAGTTTATTTAAAAAGCATGAATCATATGGGAGTTTCTATGTTTGAGTTTCCTTAATTTAATATAGTTGATTTAATAGATTCAAATACAATCTGGATGATTGATAAAAGTATGATTTAATTTTTAAAAAAACTTCAAGATGATATTTTTTTTAAATTTTGAGATTGTGACATATTAAATCGATCTGAGCTCTGCAGCTTAATTTAAAAAACCCGCAATCCGGATCCTAGACACCACTAAGTTTAAAAAATAAAATTATTTTTTATTTAATGATATGATAACAAAAAATAGACTTTTACAAAAATTAAGTGAGTATCAACAAAATACTGCTATATTTATTTAAGATTGCGATAACTTTATATAAAAAAAAAATATGATGAGCAATTCAAAATTAATAAAACATGGAAGGATGAAATTGTAAGAAAATAATTATAAAGTAGAGTTTAAAAAAATTCAAAAAAATATTGAGATGCTATATAAACAGTAAAGCATCATAATCTTCTCCACTTAATTCTGTAAGTAAAAAGAATAATGATCTATGAAATTGTACCTTGTAGTTGGCTTTGTTTTGCATCTACGTAGTGGTTTTGTTTTCTTGTCAATGTCTTGCATTCTTTTGGTTTGTTGCTTTATCCCCTTTTTGGTTGCAATCGGGCATAAGGATGCTTCAGAACTTGTAAGCAAATTTCCATATTGGTATTGCACATACATCCTTTCATGTAATTCTTTAAAACGACACACCTTCGTGTGTTTGGGTATTAAATACATAAATGAATATTCAAAACTTAATTAGGTTGCTTAGGTATCATTATCAAAAAAAAATTTAAAAATACCAACGAAATATTTTATTAGTATATAATGAAGATTACATTGACATTAAAAAATACTGATGGAATAAATGATAGAACATTGTCGTCAAAAAATATCTTATCAAGCTTTCTATTTTATTGATAATATCATCATTGTTTATTCTCCTAATAGAATTTTTCATTGATTATTTATCGGTACAGTGATACCCATTTTGTATATTTTCAATTGAAATATCGATGGAATTGTCAATTGAAAGGCAATTTCACTAAAGATTGTGATTGTTTTCTCACTTATGATCCTCAACAATAGTTCATAATAAACCACAACGACAATAAAAATGCATCTCTAAAAATTTACTTATATAAATTTTATAATTTATTTAAATAGTTCATAATGAAGAGATGAAAAAAACTTCATACACAAATATTTTTTAAACAAATATAAATATGAACAACACTTTAAAATTCCTAAGAAGATGGAGGTGGAGGGGATGAAAAGATCATGAACCAGAAGGTCCATGAGGGGGAGGAAAATATATATTCATAGCTACAATCATTTGAGCCCGATACATTCTATTTTCTTGTCAGGTTACTCTTTTTTCTCTCTCATATTTTGCATCTCAATAGACAGTTGTTCCTAAACTCTTTTTTAGACAATCACATCAATGTCCTGTGATGTATAACCTGGGCTAGAATATGATGTGTCTATAGTTGAAACAATGCAGCTCATCGTCAGTTCTCGGGCTGATGTCATAGGCAAACCATAAACCCCCCTTTTTTCATATGAGCTCCTCAATAACTCCATCAGAGTCGGTTCTCATCCAAGATATTTTTCCTGTACATTAAATAGTTTGTTAAAAGTCTCACAAATAAACACGATATTATAACTTCAAGAATAATCATAACATATAACTATAAGCTCTTACTATGCATTTTGCATGGTTGATAAATATAATCGCTTCTCCGATGTGCTTGCTCACCAAGCTATGTATTTTTTTAATTATTTCTATTTTGTGTACCGAATCGTGAGCGCTTTGTAAAACTTTTTGAAGCCATAAATATTTTATACAACAATTACACTTTATGATATGCCTTAGTTTATAGCCTTTCCATGTCTCTACGTCATCCAAGCCGGCCTTTCTAATTGCTTGTTTGTAGGCATCATACCAAAAATCATGCAACCCGGTATAAAAATTAATTAAATAAAAATTAGGTAAGGAAATAAAAGAATACAAGTTTACAATATAACATTAATTGATTTAAATTTACCTAGTTGCAATGTGGTTTTTCCACACCCTCCTGACCAAAGCCCCATTGCCTTCTTCCTACCAAAGTTTTTTCTCGATTGATTTCATACATTAATTAGTTTTTTGAATTTAAAAAACCTAGTAACTCAAACAAGAAATTATTTATCTAACCTTAAATTTTTTCCATTGAGCACCTACCATATACATTCATTCAGAATGGACATAAAATCAACCCACCAAAGCAATGGTTCTTCAAATGATCACTTCATTGTAGAAGTGATAGAACATGTAACTTTAATATTGGTAAATCTGAAAATCAATTTAAGCAAGAGTTTTCATGTAATTGTAAAACTTAAAATAATTTAATAAAAATAATTAACACTATGAAAAAAAAGAGTAAATTACATAGATAGGTTACCCTTCCATTCTATTATAATTTTACCTAAAATAGACTCTATCAAATAAAGGATGCCTACTTTATTATCCTCATTGGTTGAACCTTAGTCGATATTTTTTACATAATGTGTCTTTTCATAATCATCACCTAAATTCAGACACGAACACCAACACTACTACTTAATGAAGTAATAATGCTTTTGTTGGACTTGAATTTGTTTCTTCTTGAATACATGTTACCTAAAAGGAAGTAATTAACACAATAACAATAAGATAGAAGAAGACACATAGTTCTAGACATTCATTGAATCAAAATCAAGTAACTAAGAATCAAGGTAAAATTTATATTTCCATACACATAGTTTGAAAGAAATTCCAACTACTAAGATAGCTTTCCTAGAACAAAATTCATGACTAAGGTAGTTTTTCAGTTGTATTGTCACTACTTAATCATATGATCACTTCATATCATTTCAAGGCACATTATCACATTCTTAGTTGTGTTGTAACTTTTCTTTTTTAATTGGACAGATAAAAGAAGAGTGAATGGACTTTCTAAATTTATAGACTCTATAGCTAAAAGAAACCAGAATTTGACATTTGAATGATGTCATGAACTTTATAATTTTATAGATAACATGAATCAAGATTTGACGGTTACTAAATAGGACTCAAACCAAAAAACAATTTCAAATCATTACTAGAAATTTGCAACAACAAAGACTAGAATCGAAAGAACTTTACGGATTTGTAAATCCTAGAAATCAAATAAGAATTTGACGATAACTAAGAAGATATTGGATGAAATCATGGACCTATAAATTCTACCGCCAATATGAACCTATAAATTCTACCACCAATATGAACAAGGTCTTAGCTATGATTTGAGAGATATTAAATGAAGTCATGGATTATGAACCGAAATTTGACGATGACCATAGAAAGATTTTGCTAAAAGGATTCACACATACCATTACAAACAAACCAAAATCAACATATTAAATCCAGTTTCAAACAAGACTTTTCAATCTTTTAGATTTATAAATGTGATATTATTAATTATATAGAATTTTAACTATTAATATAATAACAACACATTGATTGGTATGATTACAACAAGGAGGTATCATGAATATACATTAAAAAAAAAAACTTCACAATATCATTACTATGAATCATCCAAGTCAGTAAATCATCTTTAGAAAGACTAGTATGAAAGCATGTGCAAGTCTTTAGTTGAGAAATGTAGCAATATGAATATAATTTGGCCTAACAAAATCACTTCTAAATTAGGTAAAAACCCTAACCCTAACTCAGGATTTAACAATGTCAAACTCTAAGTTTATTAAATTAAGAAGAATAATAAATCAAACCTAGGATGGGTAGATGAGACGTACTCTCGACGCTGGATTTGTGAGTGGAGGAGGTTGGTTGTCGGATTTGTGAGGAGGGAGCAATATTGGTATGTTTTGTTAAATGATGAAGATGATAGAAGAAAAAGAAGAAGAAGAAGTTGGAGAGGAGAGGAGAAGAAAGGAAATGTCAGGTCTTAATTCATTTTAAAATTGTCGATAGAATTTTCATCAATCATTTTTTCAGTAATTTGACATGTTAGCAAGGTCGATAAAATTGGCAATGAAAATTTTTAATTTTTAATTTTTCATTCAATCACCTTTTTCATTGAAAATTTCTGACGAAAATGTTCTGTCATAATTTTTACTGGTAAACAACAATGAAAAATGGTTATCGACATTTTTGTTTCTTTTTTTATCAATTTCTAGTAGTGTATCCAAAATTCATATAATTGAATAATTGATAGCATATAAATATTAATTTGGATTTAAATATGAGTAGAAATAGTACTAAAACCTAATTCATGGATATCTTTTATCATCTCTAAACTAGCAATAAAACCACCATATCCATTGTAAAAACAATTATACCAAAACTTCATGCAAACAAATGTACAGAATGTGACAACTAATGAAGTGTGGATCTAATTTTTTTTTCATATATAATTTGTTTGTTTGTATAATATTACTACATATTGTATGACCATATTTCTTTCCTATTAACATAGTTTTTTCTTTTTGCCACATTTCAGAAAACAGTGGTGACAACAAAGAGTGTAGAGTACATGCCATTCTTCCTCTCATTTTTCTTCTTTTTGAATGGAGGGATCTGGACTTTTTATGCCATACTTACACGAGATTACTTTCTTGGGGTAAATTCTCTCATCTCTTATAAATCAACATAAATAATCATGATAATTATTAATCCCACCATCTTCTGCATTAAAAACCTTTAATTTCTTGAACCCATGTCGATAGGAAGCATGCATGATCTAGGATATACAAGATTCCATCCATGCTTAATTTATAACATTCCAACACATTGTCAAGTGCAAAAAATATCAATCGGTGAATTACTTTTTTTTAGGTCAATAGCACCCAAATCTAACACATGTGTGACTCCTTAATAGTATAAATTTAAAACCTAACCTAGGTTTGATCTAAAAAAATCAAAGAATATTTTTTAGCTAATTTTTTTAAATAATGAATTGATGATCATGTTTTGATTGGATAAACCTAGGTTTTTAATTGGATCAATTAAATTATTTTTTCTATTTTTCTTTAACCTAACTCGTTCATGGTCGATCTACCGAGCTAGTTAGGTTTTTAAAACCATGATTAATAGATACAAGAAACCATGACCAAATACTCCTCGATGTGAATAAATAGCTAGTTGGCTCAATTTCTAGCTTGTGACCCAAGAAAATTACCCTGATATACACTTAAAGATGCATTTCAATATTTGAAGAACCATAGGGCAGTTGTTTAATTAACAAGCACCCCACTTCCATTTCAGGACACCAATATTTTTAAAGAAAAAAACAATTTCTTGACACCACATTAGTTACATTTCACATCAATCATTCACTACCTTGGTCATGAGTATGGAATTAATCTAAAGCCAAGAATTGACCAGCTATTGGTTTAACAAGTGGAAAACAGAGTTGGACTTATTATCTTTATTATTTAGACTAAATTTCTTAGTATATATAGGTCTATGAAATATTAAATCTTATCTAATTTTTTCACAAGTCACTAGTATGCGATATGAGGCATTACACTTTCATAATCTTCTAATTTGTTTCTAGAATTTAAACTTGAGATTAACTTGCAACTAAAATTTTCAAAGACTCTAAATGGGTTAAATGCTAATAAAAAGAATATTTTTCTAGCACATACATGCTTTGTGTTGATGCTTAATAATCCCACCATCTTTGATTCCAACATGGGAGGGGAACCTAGAGCTCGGATTTGCATTTCAAATCATTTGATATAAAATGTTTTTTATTTTTCAATTTAATATGGATATTATAATCAATATCAAAAAAGTTGATCACTCTTGTGGTTTTTTCAAGATTGTGATCAATGATTTAATTTAGAAAATTAGTCGTTTTAAATTTAAAAAGTAGTCAACCGTACGCTACTAAAACAAAAGAATTATATGATAACAACAAAGTAAACAAACTTTGAGCATAAGACTGCCCACAACTTATCCTTATGGATAGAGATTGTGTTTAAAACAAAGAATGAAGATTGTACGGTTCTTTGATAAGAGTTGCAAAATGAAACAGTACACACTTAACTGAAGGCTTGTGTTTATAGAAATTTACCATAAAAATAAAACATTAATTAAGACTTTCTTAAATAAATTAACTACATTCCAAATTTGATAGGAGCGCGCGCACACACACACACACACATAAGCTACAATTTCAAAATAGAGACTTAGATGTACGTATATGTTTTTCTTTATTATGGTTTTAGGTTAACATTGCAAGTATTTTGTGGTGTAGGTACCAAATGGAGCAGGGTTTTTGCTTGGAATAGCACAACTAGTGCTCTATGCAATTTACATGAATGTTAAGCCATCCATAAATGTTTCTAATAGATTGGAAGAGGGATGTGAACAAGAAAGTCTCATCTCGTCCTTAAATTATTCCAATTAAATTAAAGAATGAAAGTTTTGGGATCTCATGTATTGAAAATTTAAGGATTTGTGACTTTAGATCTTTCAGTCTTTCTTGAAGATTTGGGATTGTTGCTTCCATAAACCTATATATTTGTAAGTTCATTCATTGATTGCAAATTAAAGATATTTTCTTAGGAGGTTAATACTTCATTAATGCAAGCTATATGTTCTATAATAAAAACTCTAGAACAATTGAAGTTATGGTTTTGGCCTCCCCTGAACTTCCGGACACCCTCGAGCCTAACAGACTAATTGCGATTGATACGATTCAAAAAATATTGAACAAGAAAATTAAGATTTTACTATAATTATACTTGTTGTTCAATTTTACACTATCAACCATAACTTCCAATTCAATTGTTGGATTGACCTGGAATTTTAACCTTGTACTTCAGAATCAAAAGTATTGGAAAATAACTTTGACCCCTTATTTATAGCAAAACAAGAACCCGAAGTAAGAAAAGACACCACAAGGTCAATTATACATTGATATGTCAAATTCGTTGATCTCTTTTCCCAGCAAAGAAAAAAAGTGTTGCATTACGCAAAATACAAGTTTACGTAAAACATTATGGTTGCAAAGCAAAAATATGTACAAGCTAAATAACCTTATTTATAATAGGTAAAAAAACATGCTAAACAATTCTGAAAAAATAATAAAAAAGATCTAAATAAAATAGAAAAACAAATCTCAAATCAAGTAAGAAAACAATGTAATTCTCATATAGTAGCTTTTAAATTTTATTATAAGGCCTTGTCAATGTCCAATTAACTTGAAATTCTAATTGTATTTAAAATAAAATATCTAGAAACTTCTCGTATAATTTTTGCCCATTTCAGTAATCAGATAAAAAATTATACTTGTTAGCATCAAAATATGCAATAGAAAAAATTAGCTCAAAACTAACTTTAACTCTCCTAAATAAGCATGAAAATCTTTGTAATAAATGCTTCCCCTTAGTTTCCTTGTAGTACTAAAAAAAACCTACTAAAAAATAAGTTGTTGAATATCTTTGCATTATGAGGAAAAGAATCATCTCTAAATGTAAAGTACATAAGTCAAATGATAACAAATAGCAAAATTCATATTGTATCTTCTAACCTGTATCGCAAGACCTTTTTAAACTCCAATTGACCTTATATTTAAACTCAATGTATAAAAATATGTCTGAAAACACATGGTAAAATTTCAGCTTCATCTAATGGTTGGATTGAGAATTATGTTTGATAACATAAAACTAGAAAGTAGACACAATTACATTAAAATTTGATTTTCTTGTTCAACCTTTTCTTGAATCGTATCAGCAATATTTTGAACCTCTAGCCATACCCCTGCTAACACGATCAAAGAGTTGATGTCTTATCGTAAGTGCAGGAGTGTCAAAGTAATAAATAACCCGGCAAGACCGGGGTCGAACCACGGGGAGGTTAACTATATAAATTATAAATAATAATAATAATAATAATAATAATAATGATGATGATGATGATGATGATGATGATGATGATGATTTAAAGAGAACTTTGAGATGTGAAGACTAAACAATGATAAAAACAGTTGTCAAGGTTAGAGGATCCACTAATGGTATTTCAAATAAGTATAATAAATTCTTTTTATTACTCAACTGGAAACCACACACAAAGGAGGTTCCAATTGGATGATTTATCGTTAATGGCTCATTATAAAGTATTAACATGATCATATTAATTATCTTATTTAAGTAATACCAATACTTTTAAATATTAACAGGTATTTATGATGCTAACTTATGTTAACAACAAATCAAGTTCCTCTCATAACAATGATGTCGGCTGAAGACTATGAATGATCAAGGATTTGATATACCAAGTATTATACAATATAAATTTAGATAGTCATTTAACAAGCAAGGTATTAATAATTAGAAAGATAAAAAGATAAGACATGTTAATAGCAAACTTTATTGGATATAAACATTGAAGTCCATATTGAGTTTATATTATACCTATTCTAACACCATTAGTGAAACCTTTTCACCTTGACATAATTAACTTAGATAAACATAATGAAGAAGAAGAACATAAAAAAACTAGATAAGAACATAGTTATGATGAAAAGCATAAACAAGAAATTAATGAAAGCAAAACTTAAACATTACAAAAATATAAAGAAAGAAAGCAAGAACATGATCTTGATCTGAAAACCAAGATTACTAAATACATGGCAAATGCCTCCTTTTATAGGCTAAAATTTGGAACTATTGATTGGTTGACAAACTATTTAGTTGGTGGCCAACCATTGACTTGGTGGCTAGTTTTTGACATTATTGGATGATTATTGATATTGTTGGCTAGCCAAAATATCATTGCTAACATCAGAATTCGAGCCTATTGGACCATGAAAGTTGTGGGCAATTGTCTCAGCTTTCCAACAAAAAAAACCAGAGCTCATTTGGACTTGTAGAACTCGAGATATGAGCTGAAAACCGAACAGTGTCTAAGCTGCAGGACAGATTCCGACTTCTCCGTTGATACTAAGATTTGAACTTGAAAACGGCAGAATTAAGTCTTGGACTCCCATGAAAGTTTTAGGTCTAAGTCTTAGCTTTCCATACATATAAAGCAGATTTAAATCCAAGGTCTACAACTCCAGTTATAACTCAATAACCGAATGGTATTCCAGTTTGGATTGAACCAACATCTCTTCTTTAAGTTTAGTCATCTTTTTGTCTCTTCACTTTCAATAGTTAATCACATCAATCAATCATTTGAATTGTGAGATATACATGTATTAAAAATAAGCATTTACCATAAATTAAAGATATCTTATATTATCAAACTTGTTATTATAAAACATGTACAATATGATGATATAAAGCCTTAATGAGAATGCACTTTTAAGTACTAATCACCTGCTCAGGCACACACCTTAGTGTGTTTTTATAATTTTTTAAAAGTCAGAGTGGGCACCGCATCACCCACCGGTGCACTTTCACACTAAATTTTCTATGCAAAGTAGAGGCACCTCTTATCTCTCTAGCCAATGGCATGACGAGGCACCATAACCATTGGTCCACATTAGCCTCTCCACCAATTGTACATCAACCAATAAGTAACCTGCAACTCTACGCACCATGAAGTACTTGTAACTTTACTCACCATAAGATATCTAAAACACCATTATCCATAAGGTAATATGATATTACCAAGGTCTATAAATTTCTTGGATCATCAGGTAAACATTCAAAAGTTAGGCAAGCTCATTTAAGAGCTTCATACTAGTTCATACATTAATTCCACCCAAGACCACAAACAACAAACAACCATACAATAGTTCCACCCAATATCACATACAAACATCATTCAACCATTCATCAAGTTCAGACCAAACACAAAACATTAACATATACACTCTCTCATGTTCTTTACACTCATATACATTATTACTCTCCTAAATTTTAGTAATGTAAATCTTGAAGGGTCCTATGTTCTGAAAATTGACTTGTTTTTTTAGGTGAGCGTAAAGTCCCTTTGTCAATCCATTAGACCAATGGTCAAGTTCAAGCTCAATTACTCCACCAAACCTTCAATTATAAATGTGAAAAGCCCAATATAATTCTAATGTTTTGACAACATCATCAATATAAAAGATCCGAAAAAAGTGAAAACATGGGTAAACTCAATATACAACAAAATATTAAGAGAATTGCAAAAGAATCTTGAGTTAAAGTAATCTAAATATAAGGACAACAATTAATCAAACATGACAGAGTAGATAAAGATAACAATTTCACTCAATTTGTCATGTATTCAGTGTTATTTAATTCAAATAAACTGGGTTTTTATTTAGTTTGACTAGAATTGAATGCAAAGGTAAATAAATTACACACCACCCGAACCCTCACTTTACCTCCACCCAATTTTTTAATCTATTTTTTTGTTTTATAAAGTGGTTATTTTATTTTTAAATATACTATACTTATTTTTATCTTATTATTCATCAAATATTTTTATGATTTTACGAATGGATTTGAAGTATAGACTCTATATTATGGTTTTATAATTCGTGGATGAAAATACTATTTATTTTTAAGCTTAGATTTTATTTAAAAACATGACTTAAAAATAAAAAACAAAAAAACAGATCAAGTCAAGTTAGGTACCCGATGGCATATGTCATGTGGGAAAATCATCAACCCGATTTGATCTATTTGGATTGGAGGTAAAGTAGAATGATAGATTTAGAAATTGCAACTCGGAATCGAGTAAAGCCAAATCCAGCTCCAACTTGAACCATTGTCATCCCTGAGGGTAGATAACATTTATTTTCAACACCATTTTGCATGTACCATCATAACCTAATTAAAAACATTTAGAATATAGACTCACTTGTATATGAAACAAACACTACCCATACAAAAATTAAGAGAATAAGACTATACTAAAGACTTAAAAGAAATAACCAAACAATGGAGAACAAAAAAAAATACCATCAATGAAAATATTTTGTTGTTACATTCCATACCCATGTTGTTGCTGCATTGCAATGACCCTACCACAGCACTCCAAATCCCATGACATTGCCACTGCTGCTACTACAATCCATTTCTTCACCAATCTTGTTGTGATTCTAATACACTCTAAAACACCAACCTCCTTGTAAACACCTCAAATCCTTCTATCTTCTCAAAAATATCCTCTCAATTATATCTCTAAAAACACACTATAATCAAAACACAATTATCATATGTAATTTAATTCCTTCAACATGTCAATTTTAAAACTAATATAGTTATAAATTGTTCTAATGTTATTTAAAGTATTTTAAATAAGATTAAAAAAAACAAATTTCTTAGGTGAGGTATAGCAAAAACAATTCTTAGATGTTTAGTCTCCACCACTAATTTCTATCCAGAATGCACATTTCTACATGTCCCATGTAAATAATGCAAACTTGTCTCTCAAATAAATATATCATTGCATGGTTAATAAGAAAAAGTAAGTAGATCCAATAGCAAGAGAAAACAAGCAAGTTTCAATAGCCAAGGAAAGAGAATGACAAATGGGCTGGCAAAAACAAAAACAAAAAAAATAAAAAATAAAAACAGAACAGGAGTGAGAAAAGAAAGAAGAAAATAACAAAGAAAGAATGAGACATCAAAGCCATATTAGAGCTCTATTGACAACATCCTCAAAACCATCAGAAAAATTTCGGTGAGAAGAATCTATAGACATCAAGGAAGACCGTCAAAAAAGGATAGGGTGGGTTACATACATATTTCCTAAAGGTTACGGCTGACCCACTCATTAGCGCATCCATTGCACGCGCGGTAAAAAAACCTATTGGTTGTTTGGGCTTGGTCTAAATAGCTAGCAGTCCTAGTCGTTTAGACCTATCCCAAATGGCTAACTTTCTAGTCATTTAGGCCATGCTCGAATAGTTAGAATCATATTTGTTTGTGTCAACCCAAATAGCATCTCCCTTATCCAATTCAAACTTACCTCAGTCTATCAAAAACTACCTCAGAAACATACCTCTATTTATTTTTTCAATTCACAATGTAGTGCAAACATGTAAATTCTCTACTTAGGAGTGCATACTAGGTGTACACGGAATGTTTTTATGCAAAACAAACACCCCTCTTCTCACTAATAGTTATATTATGCCAATACTTCTCCACCAATGGCATAACAAGCATCACAACCAATGACAACACTAACCTCTCCATCAATAGTGCAACTCTCCTCTCCTTAAACCACAAGGTACGTAGATATGACCAAGATCTATACATGCTTTGGTCACTAGGTAAGTCAAAAAAAGTCAAGCCATGCAATATCATAGATGAGTATAACCACACAACAATTCTACGAATCACAATCAACACCCAACAATTCTAGGAATCACTAGCAACCACCTAACAATTTCAGGGAGCACAAACAACCATTGAACAAGTCATACAAGTTCATAGGTAGAAAAACACAACATGCAAATACACACTCCTTACAATTTCATTCTATTTTCCATTACTATATAATATTTTCTTCTCCTATATTTACTAACTTAAACATTGGAGTGTCACATGTTCCCATTAAAGACTTTTTTTGTAGAAAAGCTCATGGACTAGTAGTCAAACCCTATAATGTCACTAACACAAAATTATAGTTGTGAAAGATAGTCTGAAATTTTTCACGGCTTCATCATTTTAAATTTAAAGACAACATATTAACATCCTTTTATACGTCCAATGTGGAAAAGCATATATGAAGGCAGGAGATAAGTTGACAAATGAGTTTGACAATGTCACAATTGGGTGTTTTATGTTTCATGAGTAATATATACCTTTTGTTTTTCATAAAACATGACATTCTTCTTTAGGTACCAACTAGTAATTTGACCCGTGCTTCGCTGTGGATCGGATATTTTTTTTTGCAAAAAAAATAAATATGCAAGCTTTTCAAATGTGTTTTTTGTTAAAAAAAAATTCTAATTATAAATCAAAAAGCCTATGCATGCATTTAATTAAATACTTCGAGAACTATTTGTGCCAATAAATGCAAAAAACAAAGTGTTAAAATATTTATTTGACTCACCTAGCTGCAAGTCAATTAATTTTTTTTTTCTAACACTAAAAAATTAATGTGTAGGTGTTATTAACATGTTTTTTTTTTTTAATTTTGAGTAAAAAATATAATCATGAATCAAATAGTTGATGCTAACATATAATAACATATAATAAAATATAGTAAATATCATATGAGTTAATAAAAATATGTAAGATCTCAAGCTAGTTTTTAACGTAGCAAATGAATGGAATAATGTTGCAATTGCTACAATGAAACACAATTTCCTTAGTCTTTGTATAATAATTTTTCAAAAAATAGTGTAGAGAAAAAAATTAAAAAACAAATTACAAAAAAATAAAGATATAAGCAAAAATAGTATAAATAATCCAAATATAAAGCGATAAATATTCAAAGTGTAAAAAATAAAAAATAAAAATCAATATTTTTTTTTAAAAAAAGAGTGTAAAGAAGAAAAAAGGGAAAAACTAAAAAAAATATTACAAATAAAATGAAGATAAGAAAAAAAATTGTGATAAATAGGCTAAGTGTAAAATGATAAAAATGCCTAGTATAAAGAGAGAGAAAATAAGAAAAACTTGTTTTTGTAAACGAAACTAAAAATTCTAATTTCACCACCGCTACAATACTCTACAGTAAAACAATTGGTAAAATTTATAATTATACCATTTCTACAGGAAAACATTGTTTTATTTTAGTATATGTACTAGTTATTTGATCCGCACCACGGATTGAATAATGGTTTTTGGCACAAAAAAATACAAGCTTTTCAAATGTGTTTTTTTTAATCTAATTATAAATCAAAAAATTTATGCATGTATTTAATTAAATACATCGGGAATAATTTGTGTCCATAAATGCAAAAAAAAAAGAGTTAAAGCATCTATTCAACTCGCCTTGCAGCAAGTCAAATTTTTTTTTCTAACACAAACTAATTCATGTGCAAGTGTTATTAACATGTTTTTTGACTTCGAGTAAAAATATAACTGTGAATCAAAAGGTTGATACTTACATGTAATAAAATATAGTAAAGATTATATGCGTTAATAAAAATATGTAAAATCTCAATATAATTTTTAATATAGCACAAGAATAAAACAATGTTGCAATTGTTAAGGTGAAACACTATTTTCTTAAAGGATTGAAAATTACATCAAAAAACTTACGTAGTCAAAAATTTATAAAAAGTCACCTAATGAACGATTCAAAAATAAAATAAAAAAGGTTATATTCTATGTTTTTATCGTGGTTCCCCCCTTGTGTATGGTGAAGGCTACGGGTTGTTGTCTGTAGTAGTCCTGGCTGGCTGTTGGGTAATACTGTTATTCAATTCTGCCTTTTTGGTTATTTTATTTGGTTAGGTTGGGCACCTCCTCTCTGAATAGGTCCCCCATGTAACCAATGTCTCCCTCCTCTGATTTGTAGCTCATTTTTAGATGAGTTTAATGTAATTATTTTGTTAGGAAGTCTATTCACTTTTGTATATCTATGTACATGAACCTGTTAGTCTTCCAGCTTGTTTTATTTTTATCTTTTAAATATACTTACATTTTGATAAAAAAAATAAAATAAAATAAAAAGTCTAGAATTTTATCTGGCTATCAAATTTGATCCTCATAATTTCTAATTAAAAAATATTAATTTAATATTTTTTTAAAAAATAAATATACTTTTAAAATGCAATTAAAAACTCATTCTCATACAACCAATGAGGCTGCATATAAATCCCTCATGAAATGAATTTAGATAATATAAACAGGCTTATAAATACGATTATATATTTTGAAAATTACTTAAAAAGAACTTAGTTTTAGTCAATGCACTAATTGATTTAATAATATAATTTATCCTCGAGTATGTGCATCCATCAGCAACCATGCCCCTGCCCTTGAGATGTTAAATCAAAGGATATGTGGCCACAATTACCTGCCCATCGGCATGCACAAGAATCCAAGCCCAAAGAATTCCATCTTTTTAAATCTTCCTCCATGGCTCCTTGTAAGACATGCTCAT
>Ga0325411_1004772_pt1 | contig 15151 bp, 4 predicted proteins | sample PopdelMetagenome_13_FD_206181 | JGI IMG/M metagenome (GOLD analysis project Ga0325411, IMG submission 206181) | Populus deltoides microbial communities from Bellville, Georgia, United States - Xylem-PdIQD-R4 | ecosystem: Host-associated > Plants > Phyllosphere > Stem > Wood/Secondary xylem... | reverse complement strand
GTTAATACATTATTTATATATATATATATATATATATATATATATATATATATATATTGCTTTTAATTTTCCACTCTCAAAACCAATAAATGTGGTGTGTGTATTATACAAAACAATATAATACGTTACCAAAACATCATGGAGATTGCTTTTAATTTTCCACTCTCAGTTTTTTCAATCTCTCCTTTTGTTGTTATTGTTAACTATTTTTTTTTAATTTACATTAAAGTTTAACAATTTATTTAATTAGATGTCTAGATGAGCTTTTCAGTTTATTCTTTGAATTTTTGTATGTAAAAAATCATAATAAAATAGTATGTTTACCAAGATTTTATTTTGATAAATAATTTATGACCCGCGCACCAACAAACATGTCAAATTTCTAGTATATATATGTAAGACTCGTGTATAACCTAAACAAATGCAGAATATTCTAAAATCAAAAGGGACGAATCATAGCTTAATGAGGTTGCATCTAAAAAAAAAAATTTAAAACAGGCTTCTAAGGGTATTAAGGTCGCATCGTCCATTTATCATTACCAGATAGAACAAGGATAAATATATATTTTCTCATCTTGATTGAACAATAAAAAAACTCAAATACCCTTGAAAAAAAAAGAAAATAGCATTGAAGGCTATTTTTGTATTTTCACAATGCTATTGTTTTGGCTAATATAATTAAAGCTGAGAGGCAGTTTGGTATCTGCATAAATATTAAAAAAACAATTAAAATGCATAGTAAAACTATAAAAATACCCTTAAGACAATTCTATATTTTCTTTTTATTGCTGGGATCCAATTAAGAAGATTTGATGGTTGGCATCTCGATCCCTGAGCAAAAGAACAGAAAGATCAAAGATAAGGCATTGTGAATGCTAATTAGGCTAGCATTCAGGATTACGACAAGTCCCTCATCGAACACTGATCTAGCATGTGAAATTACTACTCCAAAGTTCACGTCTCTAGGAACTTTTTCATTCAGCAACTTGCAGGTACCATGCCAATTTGTAACTCTAAACACTACTTTTTCTACACGCTGCTGCATCACAGGTCGGCTTATTTTTTCCACCCCAACAAAATAAATTAAGATGTTATGAAGTTAAAAATTTGATGCATAATAGTTACTAAAAGAGCATTAAAAAATTAAGAAATAAAAAGAATCAGGATTAAATTTGAAAAAAAAAAACAAGAAGAAGAAGAAAAAGATTGCTAATAGAATATTGGCGTAATTAGACCATACAAGATTAGTGCTTTTTTTTGGCTAAATATGGTGGTTCCTTTCTTGTATTTGTTTATTGATGGGATTGATTAGCATAAGCAGCAGGAAAGCGTGGAAGAAGAGAATTTTTCCAATTATAATTCCTTTCTTCACGTCATAATGCTGGCTGATTTTGTAACCCTAATTGCATTATTGTCAATGAATGTCTCCTCCCCTGTGTCGATGAGTACTGAAACAATTAACTATATTATATTATAGAGTCATTTCAATCATTTCATTTTGTTTCATCGAACGGTAGGTGGGTTTTCTTACATTTTTTATCTTCGTCAACAGTCCAGATTTTATATTCAATAATCATGATTTCGACTTTGAGTTTTTTTTTTTTTTGAAATAATTTAAAGTTTATATTATTATTAATTTTAAAATTTATAAAATTAATCAAGATTTATATAAGTTATATTATTGATTTTGAAGAGTTGGAGGAGTTTCATCAAACCTCTCCACCAGGATCTTGGTGGGTGCATTAATGTTTATATAATGACTTAATTTAATGATCTTCCGAGCAATTAATTATGAATTATTGGATGACTCACAATTTCTCTTGCAATCTATTATTGTTCTTTATATATTTATTTAAGAAAAAAACATTGTAAAACACATGATATTATAAAGGTGGCGATTGTGCTCATTTAAGTTCCATTTGACCCTATTGTATTTATAAATTAAATAGCTTTCAGTTTAGTTTTTAAAATTAGAAGCGTCTGGTTAAATCATATAAAAATTAATTATGAGAAAAAACACCTTTTTTTCACTTCTCTTATAATCAGTTGAATGAATTGCTTTAGCGCAATAAGGCCAAACATAAACATAGAATAAAAGTGCTACTGAGGCCATGAATAGTGAAAAGTTAGAGGACTCTTTTTCACTTTACTCCTGAGAAAATGTTAGAGGACTCTTTTTTAATTTTTAAATATATTTTATTTAATTTTATCCTTCGATATTAGATCTATTAGTGATAGGACTTTATAAATTTTTTTATTTTTTTTATAAAGTTATCTCATTCTTATAACCTGGTTCATGAGTTTTGCGAGGTAACCTTATTGACTCGAGTTATTTTTTTATCCTTTTTTAATTAATATTTTATCAACTTCATTCTTTAACATTAGATTAATTGAGAATTTAGAATCATTATTGTTTTTTTTATTTGCTTTTTATAGGGGCTATCATGGTCTTATAACCCAGGTTGCATTTTTACAAATTAGTTAGAATAACTCGAGTTTTTTTTGTTCTTTTTTTAATTGAATATTTTTTTAATTTTTTCCTTCAATATTGAGTTGATTGGGAATTAGACTTTATAATTTATTTTGATTTACTTTCTATGGAATTATCCCGGTCTCTTGACCCGAGCTTGGCAAGTTAACCCGGGTTTACTTGGATTATATTTTGTCCTTTTTTATTTTTATTTTTTCAATTTAATTCTTTAACATTGAGTTGATTAAGAATTGGGTTTCATTATTATTATTTTATTTATTTTCTAAGGGGTTATCACAGTATTATGACCTAGGTCATGTGTTAGACGAGTTAATTATAAATCTCACAATAACTCATTAATTTGGCAACAAAATGATTTGATGGGGGAAAATTAACAAAATTGAATTTGATTTTAACAAATCGAGCATCAAACGAGCATTGGACTTGTTTCTTGACACCTCGAGGATCTCATACCAATCCAACCGAAACAAATAATCAAATCTAACCTTAAATCAATCTAAAGTAAAATGATTAGATTGAAAAACAAAAGTTCAAGTGACAAAAAAAATCAAATGACAAAAAATAAAACCTTGAAGGATTTAATTAGGGAAAAAATCAGTAAATTTGACTTTGATTTTTTCCAAATTGAGCATCAACCAACCATCATTTTTTTTTTTTTTTTGACACTGGAAAGACCTCATACCAATCTAACCAAAACAAATCACCAAGCCCAAACCCAAATCAACCTAAGATAAAAGGATCAAATTAAAAAACAAGAGAGTCAAGTGATAAAAAAAGACAAACGAAAAAAAAATTGAGATGGATCATTGTTGATTTTTTTCCATTTTCATCATTTTTTTAATAATTTTTATCCTCAAACCTTTTTTTCTTTCGATTAAATCTTTTTAATACTTAATTAGATGAGATTATTTCTGAAATTGTGGTAGAAAGATCAAATTAAAAGACAAAGGATTGTAATGTAAAATACAAAGGAAATACATGACTAATCCCAATTTCATGCCATTTTTTATTTTTATCAAAAAATAATTTTTTTTATTTTTTAGCCTATAAATTTGAGAGAGGAGAGATAAAGCCATCAGAAAACGATAAAAGAGAAATAAAGTTATCAATTGTCACAATGTCGGCAACCAAAATGGTCAAACTTGGTATCAAAAGGTTCTATTCAATGCAAGGTGTTTGATGGTGGTGGGGTTTTTTTTTTTTTTTTGCTTTCATCTCACTGGAAAAAGTAGATTGTGGCTTGGGAAGTTTTGTGGTTTCAGGTTGTTTTATGATTTTTAATTGATTGTTTGTTATTTTAAAGTCATAAGTCAGTTTATTGAGGGTTCTATAATGTTTCTCAGGTTTTTCTTGCAAAATATTTGTTGATATTGGTTTTTTATTCAAAAAAAAACTCGACTTTCTAGCAGGTTTCCACCCACATGAGGTGGCCAAAACCTGGGTAGCAGGAGATGTATCATTTACTTTAAACTTTGCTTAATTATAAAAGGGAGGACAACATGTTATTTATCCCTAGTTATAGAAAAAAAAAAGCCTAGGTTTCCAAGCCCAAAGGCGCTCGAGCCCGGGTAATTGGCTAGGTATTTAGATCGAGGAGTTGGTTAGGCATAACCTGGCTTTTATCTTTTTTATATTATTATTATTTTGTAATTTTTTTAATTAATACCCTCCATCTTTTAATATGTGTTTTAACATCATCTCCCTTTGTTTTTTAATTGTTTTATTTTTAAATAGTAGTTATTTTAAAGTTAATATGTATTTTTATAATGTCTCAAGGATATTATTATAATTTATATTTTCTTTTATATATTATATAATAAATTGTATTTATATGATGTATTTTTTTTTTAAGAAAACAATTGTTTGTTTAAAGCTAGAATGTGTGAAGGATTGATCTCTTCACATGATGGAATATGTTTTCGTGTAATGTGTATCATCTCTACAGATTCACTAATGGCATCAAAAGATTCGCTACACATTGTCGAACTACATGCTCTGAAACTTTGTCTTTTTTGTCGCATCCAAATCATAATTCAGAGGCTGAAGAGACTGCAATAATGCTCATAGACTCAGTCTCTGCCATTTTATATACTGCTAGCTTTCTCTTGGATGTCTCTGTCTCTGGGGGTCCATGATAAGACCGTAGACATGTGTCCTGCCTACAACATTTTCTCAGAGTTTTTGTCGCCTTGTTTACATTTTCAGAGATGCGTGCAAACATTATTGAGAGAAATTTAAGACCTCAGCTCTTATGAAAACACTCTTTGATATAGTATATGATCACTCTGATAAATTATAATATTGGTTTTTGGCGCACGATTTGGAAGCTAACTACTTCTCTGTTGCTTTTTTTTTTTTTTTTAATCTCTGGCTTCTAGCACGTTAGTGGTGACCGTCTACTGTCTACTGCAGAGGGAGTTCTTTGGGATTCTAACATGGTAAAATAATAAAAATTTAATAAAATAATACAGTATAAAAACATTTAAAAAATTAGCACAAGAGTTCATGATAATACTTGTGATTCCTTGGACACAAAATTCAATAGAAAGATAAGTGGAGAAAAATTAAACAAAAAAAAAAATTATAAGTTTCATATAAAATCCGATAACGTATTAATAATATCATTAAAAAAGATCTTGACGAGATAAATCTAATAATATCAAAAAATATTACTTGTCTTTAAATCATTTATGTAGTCCACTCTAATCCTTTTTAGTGATATTTTTTGATATTATTGGATTTGTTTTGTTGAAATCTTTCTAATAATACTATTGGTATCGTCATTGAAGTTTTGGTATATTTCCAGGATCTTTTTCTTTCCTTTCTTTTTATTTTTTTTATTATTAAATCTTGTATTCAATAATTTTATAATTTAAAAAAGTTGTATATAATATTGCAACTCGCAATTATTTTCATCTATATTTTTAACACTATATTATTATTATTATTTTGAATGATAGAATCCAAAGAACTCTTGGAAAGGGAGCACTGTCTATGCAATTATATTTATCCTCTATTAAAAAATTATATCCCGAGAGAATCTGGGGATCCCATCATGCTACATAAATAATTTTTTTTTCTCACCATTTATTGTTTTTGAGAAAATACCGGCTGTGCTTCATTAACTACAATGTCAACAAATACAATTATTGCATTATGACATTATTTGTTCTTATAAATAAAAATTATTGTTTTAAAAAAATTACTTTTTTTTATTGTTTTTGAATTATTTTGATATACTGATATAAAAATTAATTTTTTTAAAAAAATATATATTAATATATTTTCGAGTAAAAAACACTTTAAAAAAACAACTATTATCTTAATATCAAATATGTTGTATGTAATAAATTCTAACTTTCTTCTTCTACAAGTCTTTTTAATCATTGGGGATTCTAACAAAAAAAAAATTTCATGAAAATTGAAGTAACAATCTTTAATTATTGATTATATTGTGTCTTGCTAGTTAATTTTTTCAAACTAATCATCCCTTTTTTTATTTTTTTTTCATGATCTATTTAATCTCAATGTATATATAAATGAAGCAGCTTTAATTTGATTTTTAAAACTACAAAGTGTATGATTAATCTAAAACAACAAGTGAAACTGATTAAGAGAAATTTAAAAGCAAAAAAGACTTTTTAGCATGTACTTAGCATTACCATATATTGTAATTTTTAGAATAGCTTTTCATTTTAAAATATATTAAAATATTTTTTTTTTGTTTTTGACATCAACATATCACAACTATTAAAAAAAAAACATATTAATTTGATATTTTTTAAAATCAATAACACTTTTAAAAATATTTTAAAAACATAAACATAAACTATCTTGAACACCAATGTATAAATTGACAAGTGATGCGCTTGCCACATGCATGCTAGGTGTAGTGGTCTCAAGAATTTAAGACAAAAATAAGAAAACAAAAAACAATTAATTAAACGCCAATGGTTTGTCGCATGATAAATGAAACCTGTGGACTGTCTGTCTTCATCAGATTTTGTTGTCATCTCAATCAATTTCATAGTCTGCTTCCCTAAAGATTCTCTTGCGATCTTGCCAGAAATTAAGATTGAAGATACCTGAATCTGTCTTCCAATACTGGAAATTAAGACTGGAACCAATATAATTCTGTGGTCATTTTCATATACCTTAACAATTGATTGAAAAATTATTACAGAAAACCTGAAATATTTTGAAGAATCTTATTTTATTTTACTTCATTTTTCCTTTTGTATTTGCAATGAATTTTATTTTTTTGTTGCTAAACAGTGTTATTTCCAGTTTATTTATCTTAATATATTTATTGATGTGCATGACTTTACCTTATTTTATTTATTTTGTATCATTAATGTATGTTTACATGCATACGTATAAGAATATATACTTAGTAACTATCTAACAAGTGTTCCAGTGATAAAAGCTTGGAACTAAGAAGTTTGTTTTTTTTATAGTTTTAAATTCGAGCCATGTGATTGCTAATATAATGGTCACTGGAGGTTTACTTGGTCGTTAACTTCAGGGTCCGTGAGATTAGTCGATGTACACGCAAGCTGACCCGGACACCTATGTTAATAAAATATATATATACACACACACACTTAGGTAGATCATTTTTTTTTATCATATTAATAGTTTGTATGTAAATGTTAATTGGATATTTGTTATTGCATTCTTTAAAAAAAAATTAAAAAAAAGATAAAAGTTATCGAAACTCTGCTGAACTTAAAGTTCTCTAACAGGTAGTTCGTATGTATACTTCATTTTCGATTTGACCTCTCTGATTCTCAAATAATTTAAGTTTAGAAAGGATTTCAGAAAATTAGAAGAAGAAGAAGAAGAAGAAACCTCTCAGGTCGAATATTATTTACCTAAGCCTCAATCCCAATTACTGGGTCTAATGTAAACCGAAGAAAATAAACTAAGTGAGAAAGGGCTGCTGATAATTCAAATCTGACAATGACTAGTTTCTGTAGTAGATGGAATTTCTGTCAATTTGTTATCAGGACTATTTTCCATAGTCCCGTGTGTAAAGAAAATAGAATAGAAATTTTTTATTTATTTATTTTGAGTTGTATTGAAGTAGGAGACATTTCAGAGTTACTAGAATTATGTTATTTTATTCTAAATTGTTTAAGTATAAAAGTAAACTAAATACTATTTTATTAAATAAGATATATTCTTTATAAATGATCTTATTTGATTTACTAAAAAAAGTATTTTGTTTTAACTGGTCATTTGGTATCTTGTTACGAATAAAATGTCAGCCCATTGCTACGTGTCTAGTTCTTTCATGTAAAACCGAATTGGCTGCTATGTGTAAAATTGTTAAATTATCACAAGAGAACAATGTTGGCTTCAGACGCAATATTTTTAAATCCAATAGCAACAATCATAGCCAAGACAATTCACAACATGTCTCTGTCATGGTTCTGTAATCAGCTTCTGCTAAAGAGAGGGATATAGTTTTCTGCCTCTTTGTCCGTCGAGAAATAAGGGCAGATCCCAAGAAAATACAATAGCTTGTAGTTGATCTATGTGATGCCGGACATCCACCCCAATCTGAATCGGAAAAGGCTCATAAAGACAAATTATTCTGAGTAGGAAAAAATAAACCTTGTCCTAAACTGCTTTCCAAGTAACGCATCACACGTAAAGCAGGTTCAATATGTGGTTTGCGTGGTGCATGCATAAATATGCTTCATACATAAACCTAATAGGTAATGTTTGGTTGGGTAATAGTCCAGTAAATTAGACGACCAACTAGTCGTCTATATTGAAAAGGATCTTTAAGCAAATCACCTGATTATGAGAGCTTCAAGTTTTGCTCCATTGGAAAATTTATCGGCTTGACACCTAAAAAACCACAGTCCTTTAGAATTTCTAAAGTATACTTTCGTTGTGAAATGGAAATAATCATTTTGGATAGAGAAACTTTGATACACGAAAAGTACTTCAAATTGCCCAAACCTTTAATATGAAAATAAGTATTCAAAAACTAATTAAGAGCTAGTATGAAAGCAACATTGTTCTCGGGAATAAAGATATCATCAATGTATATCAATAATGCTATAAATTTTTTGACCTTGCGACATGTGAATAAAGAGTAGTCTGTCTTGGATTGAACAAAAACAGTTGCTTAAATAGCTGTAAAGAATTTGGGAAACTATTGTCGTAAGGCTTGTTTTAAACCACACAACGACTTGTGAAGGTGACACACTAAGTTGTCCCCCTGTCACCGAAGACCAAGAGGTGGGGACATATAAAATTTTTCATGAAGATCACTATGAAAAAAAAAAAACATTGTAAACATCAAGCTAATAAAAAGACCAATCTTATGCAGCTGCTAAAGGTAATAAACAATAAATAGTAGTCATTTTAGCTGTGGGAAAAAATGTATCATAGTAATCAATATCTTCCAATTGAGAATGTTAAACCTTAATAGCACAAACATCTATAAAAACAAGTATATTGTAAAAGTCCTTTGGATGCTGAAATTATTACTAGTAAATAAGGAATGAAGTCGTAAAGGTTGTGTTGTGTGTGTTTAAAAGTTTAAAGAAGATGATTACAGGGGAAATGATAGCTTAGAAGAAAATGAAGAACCAAAATAAGATGACGTACCTTAGGGCTCAAGACAATTTATATAGCACTGAATCCACATGGATATGTCTATGTAAGGGATATAGTGGTTAATGTATCAGTCACTTACAAATTTGGATTACTTCAGGATTCAGGCATGGAGTGACAATAGGCTTCTACAAAAGCTGCATGAGTTCTAGGTTTTATAGGTTATGTACTGTTGATGATGATCGTAAGACCAATTTATAAGGTTCACATGACCAAAAAGCATGGCTTCTATAAGTTCTTTTGTGTGGTTGGTGGTGAGTGGACAAAATTTAACCTAAGAGTGATGCATCAAAGGTTGAATGATTGGTATTCAGGTATGTCTGGCCCATTTGGGATCATAGTGAGTTTTTTATCTAGAGGTGTTGCCTTGGTGGACTTTAACGACACCTTAGGTCCAATTTAAAGACACATGTTATGTGCTTGTTAGGTCAACAAGACTTATAGAATGTTGAATTAACTATCTCGGTTTTAGTTGAGCAGTGGATTATATGATATGCTTGAGTTTGATATTATGCAATCTATATTTGGTTATTAGATTCACATATAATTTTCATGGTCCATTAATTCTTTAGGCTTGAGTCTTTTAATGGCCTTACCTCATAATATTTGACATAGGTTGTATGGTCAGGGGTGTATATCATAGGCCAATCATTTGCGTCCAAGCTTATTTAGTGTGATTAACACACAGACTTTACTTAACACAGAGCATGAAAATGCCTCATTTCACATTCAATAGTGATGTACGCATAATTCGTGTATTCTTATTTCTTATTCAAGTGTAGCCAGGATGATGCCATTTGCATTTGGGTACCCAACAATGATCTATTATTTTTCAATTCTCATATCAAGTGATATCTAATCATGTGTTTCTATCTTTATAATGTTCTTGCCATTTCATTTCTCTAATATAATCATTATGAGAGAGCACATACGGAAATATAGAGGTTATCATATGGACAGGTGTGAGGAAGTCATAAATTGTTACCTTTTAAAATTCAAACCAATCATCCTAGCATTGCTATGAGCTCCACTAATGGTACACGTATCGAGATAAATTAGGCTCGTTTAATGAGGTCATTGGCCTATATAAGGTTAGGAGTTGGCTTTCCTTTATCATTTTCACTAAAGCTCTATAAGTTTTTTCCTTTGTCTTTATTAGTAATTTTCAGGGAGTCCATGCCATTATATAAAACCTCAACATAAACCTAGATTCATCATAAATTCATCAGAACTCTATTTCTTTTTTCTTCAACCATTACAAGGGATTTTTGTGGTCTATTATGCCTCTAAACCAGCATTTCAAGGAGTTTTTGTGTGTCTAATAGGTATTCATTTTTGTACAGCCAAAACAAAGTCTAGCGAATAGGCCCTTACATGATAAAGGCAATACACTTATGCATTTGGACCCTATATCACCATGAACTTGACTTTTATATAGGTTTTCTTCTTACCTAAGACACTTAATGATTTCCCTTGAAGGAGAGTGGTGATGGTGATGATGGCGATGGCGATGACATATTCTATGATTACAATTACATGTTGTTTTATCATGTTATTTTATCCTTTGTCTTTAATTTATTATATCTCAAGCATCTACTTGGAAAATGTTCTTCATGATGGTGAGAGTGGGTTTTATAAGGATTGTAAGAGCAATAATGCTTTTTTTTTACTCTTTTGCACATCATTTTTCTTGTTTTCTCCTCAAAATGAAGTTGTCTATATATTTTGAAAGGTACATAAAATGATGCTAACAAAAGAGCCAACTTTGATGAAAGAGACAAAACCTTTAACTATTCTTTGTGGTCATAAGTATTCTTTCATGTTGGGTACTTGTTGGAGAATCAGTAATGCTGATGAAGCATCTAGGGTAGGAAGGGGGTAGAATGAGTTCGGATAGATCCAGGTTGACATGGATCTATCAACATATCCTTTAACTAATTTTCTTTTTTATCCCAAACAATGCCATTTTTGTTTCTTAACTTGAAATGATGGCGCTTTAAGATAGATCCAGGTTGACTCGTTGACTTGTAGGTTGACCCTACCAACCTGCAACCTAGATCCTGTGACATGTCTGATAACTATGGTTTATATAGCATTTAAACCACTTGGGTGTATATCTATGCAAGGGGTAGAGTGGTTTTTGTGCTTGTCACATATAATTTTGGATTACTCGGTGATAGAGGCTTAGAGTGACAATAGGATTCTATAAAAGCTACTGAAGTTCTAGGTTATATGGATTGTATATTGTTGAAGATAATTATAAGACCAATCTCTAAAGAACACATGGTCGTGCCTTTATTTAATGCATGCATGTTATGTCCTCGAGCAATTTGGACTAGATTCCGTAGTGTAATTCTTTTCTTGTAAGCTCTTTAAATAAATCTTATGGTTAAAACTAGTATAGATATACAATTTTGTCAATATTAATTGTTTCTTAATTATACATCGTGATCAACTTCAGAGTGCTCCAAATTAAATCTCCACATACCTTCATTCTTCTCGTTAATTCTATATGTCATTGCCGCCTTGGTTCAGTGCATGAGGAACAAAAACAGCTTGAAATTTATATAGAGAATAGGTTAATTCAATGTCTTAACTCTCAAGCTACCATGCATGCACGTATCCTCTCTTTCACGTAAACAAATTTCTTTCCTCAATGTAATAAAATAAGCATGGTAAGAATAAGAAGGAAATAAAAAAATTGTTCTTAATTATTTTATGGCTTGCTAACATAAACACGAAAAAGAATGAGTTTTTTATTTATTTATATAATTAAAAAACAGAGAGAAAGAAGAGCAATATATTGCAGATGCCCATCAAAAACAAAAACAACAGTAGAATATTATACAATATCTTTATTATTATTAAAATAAAAGTACAATAATTCAATTTTAATAAGTGCGTCCAGCCAATTTAACATCATTTTATGTCCACCAACCTAACCTCAGCTATTTTTCTTATTTGATAATGTTTGATATTATGATAATGATTGGTTTTTTTTTCAGAAATTTCTACTTTTTTAAAAAAAAATTATTACAATCTTTTATACAAAAGAATTAAGAAAACTCTAATAATACTAAATTAAAAAATAAAATAGAAAATTATTCTATTTAAATAGAAAAAACATAATAATAAAGAATAGAAAAAATTGGAAAAAACAATTAACAAATGGTGTTAAAACATATAATAATGATGTTTTGTGGGTTATAGCAATACTTAAAATATTAGTGCGCTTAATTGCTCCCAGTGATGACAGATTAGTGAAAAGAGATTTATATTCTAACTATTAGAGCATCTTCAATGGCAAAATCCTTTTAAAAAAAGTTAAATTGTTAATATAGTTTTTTTAATAGTATAAATATGTTTTCTTTTTAGCACTTCAATAAAAAATCATTTTAATAACTTAATTGTATTTTAATATGTTTAATATTAATATTTCTAGTTCTTTTAAAAAAATATTGAGAAAAGTTGTGGAGATGAATAAAGGATTTTTTAAAAATAATCTATTTTAATGATTTTGATATTTTTTAATAAATATAAGGAATGATTTTTTTCTTAATAAAAAAGTTATATTATCTTTTTATTTAGATATTATCTTGGAGCTTCAAAATCAAAGAATAAAACCTGAAAAAGAGTTCGCTCTTCTTTGGAGATGTCCTTGTAAAGGCAATTTTGTCAAACTGTGGCGGCCGAAAGCGAGGTGGGGCTGTTTTGGTGGTCTGCCGTCCTCATGCATCCTCCACTGCCAGCCGTGAACCCCTTGAAAGTTGAAATAGTCTGCAAGTCTAAAATCTCCAGCCGCCCATTTTTGCAATCCCAAGCGGTTTCGGACCGCTGCAAGCTGCGCCTGTGCGCAATTGTGTGCCTCATGACACGGATATTTTGCGCGTCAACAAGCATGGATTTTGTGCAGCCATTAATGGACTCAACTTGGAACTTGCTAAGAAATATTCTACACTTTTTTTTACTAGAAAGATTGATGGGCAAGATGAAGATAAAGTTTAATTTTTCGATAAGATAATGAAGGGGAAAAAAGGGAGGTCCACAGGTCTGTGCTACAATATATTAGTCATCCAAAGTTGATGGTTCTAGTCAAGTTTTGGACTTTTGGAGGCGGCTATCTTCTTAAATCCCATGCACCCTCGCCCCCACACAAGTACGTTTGGCATTATGTTTCAAAAATAAAGTTTATTTTATTATTTTTATGTATGATTTTTTGGATGATTTTTATTTTTTATAAACATGGATATTTTTTATTTTGTATTTGAGATCTTTTGTCAAGTGGTGGTCTTGGACCTCTGTCCAAGTAACTCTTAATTTAAATCTGATTGATGTAAATTATCTTGATTTTGAAATGTTAATCTAATAATTAAACATGAATTTAACATATTTACACGTAATTAATTTGAAAATTTGAACAACAAATTAAATGAATCAAACCCTTGACATTGGTGTTGCTATCTTAGTTGAAGATCAGAAACTGGAATAAAATTAAAAGGTATGAGTGTTTTATTATGAATTACACACAATTTAATCCAATAAAAAAATTAATGCCTCCATTAAAAAATTCAATAATTGAACAAACATTCAAGAATAATATTATTTTTTATATATTTTTATTGCACAATGTAATTATTACTATGTCCTTGAAAAAAAAACACTGGTAATGTCCAAGGAGTTTTTTTTTAATTTCATAATTTTTATACAATCTAATTATCTCATAGTTTTTTTTTACCTTGATTTTTGTTTTTTAATTATCCCATGGAGTTAAAGGTATTATAATTTAAAAAAAAAAATTGATTGGCCAAAAAGTGAGAAACATCCACGTTTTTCAAGCAGCATCTCCCAATAGTTGCTGCTTGCCTTCAAGGATGGTGGGCTGACTTGTGTCAAGTACGGTGAAGCTCCAGTGGCAATTTTTTTTCTCTTTCCTCCACCTCTGTGTTGGCCTTGTAAAATTACAAAGGTCCTTGATCTTTTAATTGTATTGAATTTGATTTAGTTGTTTTTTTAATTTTATCTATTGACATTTGATTTTTTTTTATGTTTTTTAATCAAATTTGATTCGTATTTATTTTGCTTCTAATCTTTTTTTCTAATTGAATTTTTTTATCTCATCTTTCATCATTTGATTTTAATTATTTTTTTGTTGTTGAATTTAATCCGCATCCTCATTTTTAATCAAATTTGATTCCTATTTATTCATTCTCTTGATTGTTGTTTTTTTTATATATTATTTTCTTGATTTTTATTTTCCTTTCAATTTTTTCCTTCCTCTTTTTTTCTAGATTTAGTCTTCATTATTTTAATTGTTCTTTTTTTAATTCTTTTCTTAATTGTTTTTAATTTTTTCCTTTAGTATTTTATTTCATTTATTTTTTAATCCAATCTTGGTTCTCATTCTTTTAATTATTCTTTTTTATCCTTTTTTTTTATTTTTTGATTAAGTCCTTTGTTATTTTATTTCATTAGTTTTTATACCAGATTTGATTCTTATTATTTTGATTGTTATTTAATTTCTTTTTAATTTTTTATCGTTAAGAAATTTATTCAAGATTTGTTATAATATTTGTATGGTCATCTCGATTTCATAACTAAAATTGCTGGTTTTAAAGATTAGTTTGATTTAACACTGATATTTTTTTTATCTTATCATTTGATATAAAGTTACTAGACCTTAAATTTTCTTTTTTTTTGTCTTTTTTTTTTGAAGTTATCTCTAATTACTAATTAATTAAGTTAATCTAGATTCATTTGAGTTATTATTGGTTAAATATTTTTTTTCATCTTAAAAACAGTTAACCCACATCAAAGCAGCGCGAAAAACAAATCTAGTTACATATGATACCATATCGTCCATTGATTTTATTTTTTTCTTTTTTAAATTTGGAGGTATTTACTGGGTGGGTCAGGGAAGAGGGATGAATGAGGTTGGTAGGGTCCACTGATGATGACAGCCACCTTTACGTGCTATCTCTTCACTGCAATTATTTTCTACCTTTTTCATATTCTGCTTTGCAATATTTT
>Ga0325411_1004770_pt1 | contig 15153 bp, 8 predicted proteins | sample PopdelMetagenome_13_FD_206181 | JGI IMG/M metagenome (GOLD analysis project Ga0325411, IMG submission 206181) | Populus deltoides microbial communities from Bellville, Georgia, United States - Xylem-PdIQD-R4 | ecosystem: Host-associated > Plants > Phyllosphere > Stem > Wood/Secondary xylem... | reverse complement strand
GTGAATATATAAATGTTAATGTTGCTTCAAGAATTGATTTTATTTTTTAATAAGAAAACAAGTTTTAAGAAAAAGGGTCCACAGAACATGAATTAATCTCGTAGCTTACGAAGTGTCTCTTTGGCCACACAGTCAGCGTCGCACTTCATTTCGCAGAAGGAGTAGCCATTGCCCTCGCTCTTGCATTTGTCCTCGCAATCATTGAAACATGCTGCGTAATGATCATCCACCTTGTTTGCAGTGGTTAGGTGCATTGTTGCAGCAGCAACAATGCACATGAGAAAAACTGCTACGAGTTTGTTGGCCATATTGTCTCCTTTTTGCTCGTGTGTTTAATTTCTTCTCTTGATTCGATGGATGATGCGAAGAGAAGAATGAAGGATTGAGGTATTTATAGAATCACAAAGTCTAATCTTGTGCAGCTTGAATCCATTTTTTTCGGGCAAAACTTGTGGTTAATATTCCCATTGCATTCCTTTCGGATTTGCTGAAAGAATTGAATGGTACAGGTGCATAGAGCAACTTGGTCAAACTTTCTTTTAAATCACCACCAACCTTAGCACCACACACGCCAAAAAACAAGAGGGGACGGAAAAGTTCAGCTTAAATATTTTTAGCAATATCCTGTTTTTCAATTTAAAAAAACCGGAAGATGAGGGAGTGATTTATAGAGCTGCGCTTTCAACCAACAATAAGATCTTGAAAGGTATTTCCTGGGCCATTACATATCTAAGTAGAAAGATTTAAAGGACATGTCGTTGTACCCAGCTCGCTTGTTTTTCACTCTCAATCAAAATTAATAGCAGTAACAAAAGAAAAGGAAGAGGAAGGTAATTAAATGCATTTTAGGACATGGGATCGATTGGTAGGAGATGTACAAGAATAACTTGCAATAAAATTTCTTTCATAGGTTTCTGATCAAAAGTTTTGAAAATACAATATTAATATATAGTGTAACGTTCATAGATATCTTGAATGTATTAAAATATATTAATATGTTAATAAAAGAGATCGTCTATACTGCCACAGTAGAGTGACAGTTCAAGAAGCCATCGGTTTGGTGTATAAATGCATTTCCGTGATTTGTTCGAGGCAGGAAGTGGTTCCTCCAAATTTCGTAATCAAGATTGTCGATAGAGATAGTCCAAGGAATATGCCTGGCGGGAATCTATCAGGAAAAAAAACAGCGATGCACCTGCATCCTAAATATTCGAATTCAGTATAGCCATCTTCTAATTCTGGTTTTCCTCCTAGATTGTCAGTTTTTTTTTTCTCGAGTATGTTTTGGTGTCATAACCTTCTGGAATGATAATCTATATTAGCATGATTAATTAGGCAGCCACATCAATTTACGTGTCTGTAGTTTTTCTCGACTTCAATGCAGTGCAAACATAATTAAATAGAGTTCTGAAAAGGTTTCTCCAATGGTTTGTTCGTTTTGCTTGTGAGTATCAGGCTTCATCTTCCATCATTTGCCTTGTACTTAAATTTATCAAACACTCCTGTGTCATCATACTTGTCTAGGCGTTACAGTTCAAAGGAGCTTTAGCTGATGAACTATAATGAATTAACAAAGGCATTCTTTTCCTACGTTCTGTTATTTTGTTTTTCTGACAACATGACGTTGATCAGCTGTGTTCGTCAAGTTTTCACACCAACAAAAAAACAAAACAGATAGCAAGAGGGATGAAGATGAAGAGGCTGTAGCTTAATAGAATTTTTTTGAAAAGCATGATTGCTAGAAATATTAGCGAGGAAGATGGTGGCGAAACATGGGATGGCATAGATGCTGAGGGGAACAGCACTGGTCGGATCCCTGCAGTTGCTGGTGGGGCTTCTACTTGCACCAGTGGGGATGCTGGTGTTAATGGTAGAGTAATTTCAGATTCTGGTGCTGGAGCAAGTGCTACTGCTTTGAAAGCTGCCAAAAGCAACTTGAAGCTTAATAGAATTTTTTGAAAACCATGATTGCTAGAAATATTAGCAAGGAAGATGGTGGCGAAACATGGGATGACATAGATGCTGGGGGGGACAGCACTGGTCGGATCCCTGCAGTTGTTGGCGGGGATGCTACTTGCACCGGCGGGGATGCTGGTGTTAATGGTAGAGTAATTTCAGATTCTGGTGCTGGAGCAAGTGCTACTGCTTTGGAAGCTGCCAAAAGCAACTTTGTAAGTAGTTCAGGTATAGAACTCTCAACATAAGTATTATCTTACTGGTACAGAAACATTCAAATTTTTGTCTTCACCAATAGATAATCTTTCTTTTCAAAATCCAAGAGCAGGGGTTACCTCGTGGGCTTAAAGGAGCAGCAGCTGGAGGTGGAAGAGTTGGCCCTAGCGAGAAGGGACCTGCCAATATTCCAGTGAAACAAATTGTTTAGCCAAGGTAGGAGTATTTGTATTAGGTTGACAAATAACGTATATAGTTTATGTTTTAGTTTCCATATTTTTTTCCCAGCGTAATTAAGAATTGTAAAGGATCCATGAATTTTCAATCACCTGGTGCTGGCAGAGGGGTCCCAGATGCTGTAAAATACAATACAATTATCATTAGAAAGTTTAATTAACAAACATTGACAGAACTAAAAAGATTCTTAGCAGGTAGATTTTAGTACATTTACACTGTCCCAGCATGCCACAAGCGCCGGGGAGAGAGATAGCTAGAGTACGGTTAATTGGTAGCTGAACCGGAACATTGGCTGTTAGTAGTAGACAAGCGCAATCCATTCCAGTGCTCATCAGTGACTTCAATGAACTGCAACAACTAGCAGTTGGTGGTGAGCCATTGTTGGTGCTTCCAGTTATAAAATTAACACACGGGGTGAAACTTGATATCATCGACATGGTGCACGGTGTATTAATTTGCCCATTCACTGAAATTACTAGGAGAGTTGATAACATTGCCATCAATTTGATTACTTGGAGCCCCTCCATTAGTAGTTTTGAACGAGCTGCAAATCTTGTTGATTAGAAGAGTATAGAGAAGAACCGGGTTATATGGGTGGAGATAAGAAAATCATATATAGATTGGTGAGGGCAAAAGAATTGGAGGGAAATAACTTGTAGATTTGAAATGGGTTCTGGAGTTCAACAACTATAGCTAATTTCCCATGGTTGAAGGAAGCTTTTTATTTACTTCCCCGAGTCTTTAAAGGACAGGAGTCCAAGTTAGGTTTGTTAGGCATGCCGGTCATAGTTTTAAATTTGTTTTGTTATATATATATATATATTACAGCAAAGTCAGTCATTGGTAGATTGTATCATTTGTCTCTGCTTTTTTAACTTAGTTCAAGGGAAAGCTCAACTTTATGCCCGGCCCAGCGGCAGGTTAAACCTGCACTCGGGTGATCTGGAATCTTGTTCGAGTTTGTTTATTTAAAACTCCAACTAGTAATTAGTTTGGAGAAAATTATTTAACTTGTCGGGTCAATTTAAAATTCAAGTGGCCCAGTAAAACTTAAAAGAGACATATTTTTTATTTTAATATGTGTTTTTTTCTCTTAGTCTGAAATCTTTTTTTTTTCAAATTTTTTATTTGGTTATTTACTCATTTTAAAATTTATTACATAAATACTAGAAGAATATTTTATTTTTTCAATATAAAATTTGAAACTCTTTAGTATATATATTCAATATTCACAAGAAAAAAATTATATTTTTTTAATATGTGATAAAAAAAATTTGATCTAAATATTTTAACTTAAAATAAAAAGATAATATCTTTCTAACATGGGATAAAAAAATCTTTTAAAATAATTTTTTAAACTTTATTATTTATAATATATATAATCTATATTCATAAAATTGTTTCTTAATTTTTTTTAATGTGAAATATTAATTTTTTTTATTATTATTAATTTTTTTTTTTTTTTGTAAGGACCAGTGAATGTTTCGGTAGAAGCTTCATCCAAACTATTCATTGGTGACCATAACATTGAGATTGCTTTGTTTATAACGAGTAATAAGAAAATTGGAACCTTCCTTTTTGTGAGCACTTAGGTCATATAATGAGTAAACATAGTATGGTTGAGCAGAACATTAAAATATATGCCGAGGACAAATGAAAACTTGCCAGCTTTATGTCTAGAGATGTTTAGTTATCTAACAGCCCTTTGATTTAGTTAGAGTTGGTCATCCAAATATACCAACATCCTTGTCTCTATTCCACAAGCTTTCCTGTATAAATCCATTTCTTTTCTTTTGCCTCTCACTCAAAATTCCAACAAGCATTTGACTAATACTACCAGATCATTCGAGGCATCCAAGAACTTGCAAGAGCAGTCAATGGCTTCAAGTGGGACTCGTATTGGCCTCGTCCTGCTCCTTGTAGCCATAACATGTGGTGGGGCCATGGCTCAATCAAGCTGCACTAATACTCTCATGAGCCTGGCCCCATGCCTGAACTATATTACAGGAAATTCAACGAGTCCATCATCTTCCTGTTGCTCACAGCTAGGCAATGTTGTCCAAACATCACCACAATGCCTTTGCTTACTGCTCAATAATAGCGGTGCCTCTTTAGGCATCAACGTAAACCAGACTCTTGCTCTGAATCTCCCCGGCTCTTGTAAAGTGCAGACTCCACCGATCAGCCAGTGCAATGGTAATCCAAATTCTTAACTCCTGCTTGTCTGTGTTATAAACACGGTAGTGTTAGATTCATACTGACTTGACTTTACCTGGTAAAACAGCTGCCACCGCACCCACGGCTTCAGCAACTCCGCCAGTAAGCTCACCAGCCAGTTCACCTGCGGATTCATCTGATCAGACACCCGAGCCAGCTCTTACTCCATCAGCATCAAACATTCCTTCAGCTTCAGGTATGTTCAGGAAATGTCAATTGTGCAAGCCTTGCAAGCTTAGCTGGATAATTACTCGATTACCATGGATTGATAAAGAATTGAAATTTGATCTTTGATCATATGGATGAGACGAAATGTAATTTTGGCATGAACCAAAATTCATACGGCTGACAAAAATTAAATAAGCATATGCATGAAAGCATCAGTCTAAGCAATTTCTATTTATAAATGTTAATAGGAACGAATTCTGAGGTCAGCTCTTAATTGATAAATGCAGGAACTGGAACTGGCTCTAAAACAGTCCCATCATCAACTGGAACATCTAATGGAAGTATTGTCAAAACACCCCTTCATTTTGTGCTCTTCGTTCTCTTTGTGGCATGGAGTGGTTCAACTGTTACCAAATTCTGAGTCCCAAAAGTGTTTTGTGGAATTATACTTTGAAAGTTTCCAGAGTGATTTGTGCCCTTTTGCATCATTGATTATGATTACCGGATCCTATTTATTTTTGTACAATTCTGTTAAAGATAATTCTTGTCATCACCTGTACAGTGTGATTGTATTATTTGTTTGGTTTGCTTAATGAACAATGAAAGCCGTACTGGTTCCTTCCAAAAACCATTGTCAATTCTTCAATCTCCAATTTCCTTAGCTCTTGAAGATGGGAACCTCTGATAAAGAACGATCAATCCCAGGAAAAATTCCCCTCGACTATCATGAGAAAGTTCACATCACATTACAGAAATCTATAAACAGTTCATTGCAGTTTAAGTTTTAGATTACCAATTTTGTTATGCTTCCATTCTAGTTCTAGAGGATGAAGCATGCGCATCTTCTTCCGCCAGCAGATTGCATGTGGAATAATGAGATTTTCAGAGAGTTGCATTGACAAATTATACGAAGTCTTAAGAATTGTGTGGAAATATGATCAGGGCGGGCAAAAAAGAAAAGCAAAGGAGAAAACGTAAATAAAATGAACTCCTAGTGATTGGAACACCTGATGTTGTTATAAACTTTCCCAATGCCGAGCGGTATTTCTTGAAATTAGCCGGCAGAAGATAAGGTATGAGATGTACCGAGACATCTGGTGGCTGTAGCTATCAGCTTCAACTGAGTAAATAAATAAAAAAGATAGAAGATTCCTCTTTTTTCTAGAGTAGTGAGCAGACTAATTTGAAATTAATTGAACAAACACTTCATAAAAAAAAAGAATTTTTTTTTTGCAATATTTCATTCTCTAGTTCCTTACCCTATCAATTTCCAATTCCTAATTCTAAACTAGAGATTTATGGGAAATATTGATTAATTTTAAATTAATTTTATTTTTAATTAAATATGCAATGCAATTCCCAAAATTATTTCACATTTATTTTTATGACCAAGTGATGTGAAAGAAAAAAGAAAAAGAAAAAAAAAGTTGGAATGAAGAATGGTACTTGACCAAGTGGCTTAACCTGAAAACTTGGGTTGGGTTTTTTATGATGCAAAATTTTATTATTTATTTTTTCATATATTATTGTGGATGAGTTATATAATTTTTTTTGTTTTTTCAATTTTATTTTTAAATTTTTTTTAGTGATTTAGTCCTAATTGAAAACCAATTGATTTTAACTTTTTATGAAAATGTGAGATTGAAAGAAGAGGAATCAACATGAAAAAAGAATCAAACATGGATGGCATGCTATAAGTTTCGCAAAAAATACACTTTGATCCTTGAACTTTAAAAATCACACAAATTATATAATTTCAGTACCTCAATATTTTTTCAATTCAATTTTGGTACAAAAGTTTATTTTTGTTATTTTTATAGTCCCTAATTGAAAAAGAAGAGAGAAAGAGGTCGCTGGATTCCATCGATAAAGAGAAAAAAGTATCGTTGACACCAATTTAAACCATCAAAACAGACGATATTTATGTCAAATTGTTTCATTGATAAAGAGAGTTTATATTAGGTAGTTTTTTTACCTTTAAAGTTTATGAAAAAACATATTTAAGTTCGGATTAATATTTGAATTCGGATTGATTTTAATTTTTAAAATGATTTTTTAATTTTTTATATTATAAATAAATTTATCATAATTTCTATAATGTTTTATATATATTTTTAATTAAAAAAATCATCACAATAGTTAGAATGGATAAATCAGATAACTATCATTTGCCATGACAGGCGCGTGGACATGACAAAATGTGGGATGAACGAGTCCAATTACAAACAAAAAAAATTAAAAGCCTAATCAGCAGGCATGACAAGACAGCCCCGCCGCGTGGGCATGACAAAATGTGCCAGAAGTCTTGGTACCAACTAACCTTTTCTTTTTGTTCTTCTTATGAACAGTACTACGAACATGACATGAATATACCACCAATCTACTATGTTTCTTACCTCTACACAAGTTGTCGTGGCTTATGTACGCATAAGCGTCCATGAGCTCTCATGTGAGAGGTTCTCATTTTTCAGAACTTATTCTTTTCATCAACATTCCATTACTATTTTGTAGCATTCACTATCTGCTATACCAAGCTTACTTTAGCCCCTTGAAACTTTTTTCTTCACCATTGAAGGGTCTTCGAACCTTTAAGGGGACTTGCTATGTCAGTTTCCAGTCATTGCAATCACTCCACACCTCATAATATCAGCCACCAGCTCATCTTCATGAAAGCTCATCTATCTCAGAGGATTTCCGACCGACCCCATCCTTATGCATTTGCAACATGTACAATTTGCCAGATCAAATTATAACGTAGATGAAGTTCTTTCCTCCAAAATCTGAACCAGCCACGTTTTGTTCCTCATGTCTTGGATCATACTTGAGGAAGAAATTGAAGAGTTACATTACGTGATGCCGCGGGTCAATGGTTTTTGCATAAAAAATATCAAAAAAAAGTTAAAATCTAAAAGTATTAGGTCTTTTTGTAAAACTACACCCAAGAGTCTTAGGTGTGGCTGCAACGCCTGATCCAAGAATAATATTTATAATATTAATAATAATATTAAACTTGCATGACTCAAGTTTAAGTGGGTCTGACTGCATTACCAGACCCAATAGTCTTGGATATGGGTCTGGCTGCAAGATCATATCATAAAAGTGTGATAATTAAATAGATTAATTAAAAAGAAAAAAACTAAAAGGAAGAAAAAAATTAATGAAGAAAAAGAAAAAAAAATCTGAATTAACTGAATTAACCTTTCAAACCAGGTTAACCCGTCAAACCTTGAATTCATGTCGTGAAAGTTTGATAACTAAATAGAAAAAAAAAATTTGACGGGTTAACACAAATTAACTGGGCTAACCTGTCAAACCCGGTATCCGTGTCATGAAAATTTGATAACTAAATAGAAAAAAATTGAACATTAACAAACTAAATTAAACGAAAAAAATTAATTAAAAGGGAAAAAAAACAAACAGAAAGACATCAGCTTTTTCACTGTGGACTACAGTGTGCAGTCCACAGTTAAAGACATAAAAACAGCAAAAAAAAAGAAAAAAATAGAAAAACCAAAGGCATCAGTCGATAACTAAATAGAAAAAAATTTAATACTGATGAACTAAATTAAATAAAAAAATATTAAATAAAAAGAAACAATAAAAGAAAAAAAAGTTATAAGAAGAAAAAAACTAATGAAGAAAAAGAAAAAAAATCTGAATCAACCCGATTAACCCGTCAAACCTGAGATCCGTGTTATGAAAATCTGATAACTAAATAGAAAAAAATTTAATATTAACAAAATTAATTAAAAAATTAATTAAAAAAAGAAGGTATCAACCTTTTTACTGTAAACTGCACTATGCAGTCCACAGTGAAAGGTATAAAAAAAGCAAAAAAAAAAAACTAAAGGCTTTAGCCTTTTCACTGTGGACTGCATACAATATTAAAAGATGAAATCGGAAGAACAAAACTAATGAGGAAAAAGAAAAAAAAAATCTGAATCAACCCGGTTAACCCACCAAACCAAGTTAACCTATCAAACCTGGAATTCATATCATGAAAGTGTGATACTTAAATAGAAAAATAATTTATTATTAATAAAATAAATTAAAAAAAAGATTAATGTCGAAACTGGGATCCATGTCATAAAAGTCTGATAACTAAATAGAAAAAATTTAATATTAAAAAACTAAATTAAAAAAATAATTAAAAAAGACAAAAAAAAATAAAGGCATCAGCTTTTTCACTGTGAACTGTAATGTGCAATCCACAGTAAAAGGCTTAAAAAGAAAAAGAGAAAAAAACAAAGGCACACGTCACGAGTTAATTTTTTTTCTTGCATAAAAAATATCAAAAAAAGCTAAGATCTAAGAGTGTTGGATCTTTTTGCAACGATATGCCCAAGAGTATTTGGTTTAGCTGCAACGCTTGACCCAAGAGTAATATTTATAATATTAAACTTACATGACTCAAGTTTAAGTGAGTCTGACTATAACACTAGACCCAAGAGTCTTGAATGTGGGTCTGGCTGCAAGGTCGTGTCATAAAAGTGTGATAATTAAATAGATTAATTAAAAAAACAAAGAAAAAAACCAGCATGAAGAAAAAAACTAATGAAGAAAAAGAAATAAAATCTGAATTAACTGGGTTAACCCTTCAAACTAGATTAACTTGTTAAACCTGGGATTCGCGTCATGAAAGTTTGATAACTAAATAAAAAAAATTTGACGGGTTAACCCGTTAAGCCCGGGATACGTGGCATGAAAGTTTGATAATTAAATAGAAAGAAATTTAACATTAAAAAATTAAACTAAACAAAAAAAATTAATTAAAAAAAAGCAAAAAAAAAATTTCGGGTTAACTAGTCAAACTTTAAAAAAACAAAAAAAAATCTAGGTTAACTCGTCAAATCAGGTTAACTCGTCAAACCCGAGATCCGTGTCATGAAAGTCTGATAACTAAAAAAAATTAACATTAACAAACTAAAATAAACAAAAAAATTCATTAAAAGAAAAAAAAACACAAAAAAAAGCAAAAAAAAAACCATAAAGGCATAAAAAGAAAAAATAAATAAATAAATAAATAAAACAAAAAAACAGTTTAGCGTTTCATTGTAAACTGCACAGTGAAACACTAAACAGTTTTAGTATATGTTATTAAATTAATTAAAAATAAAAAAAATCGGGTTAACTCATTAAATCAGGTTAACCCGTCAAACCCGGGATCCGTATTATGAAAATTTGATAACTAAATAAAAAATTAACATTAACAAACTAAATTAAACAAAAAAAATTCATTAAAAGAAAAATACACAAAAAGAAAAGCAAAAAAAAAACCCATAAAGGAATAGAAAACTAAAAAAATAAAAACAAAAAAAATAGAAAAAATGAGAAAAAAATAAAAACAGATAAAAAATGGGAAAAAAGTAAAAACAAAATAAAAAAAGAAAAAAAAATAAAAAGAAGAAGAGAAAAAAAATGGGAAAAAAATAAAAACAAAAAAAATTAAAAAAAATTAAAAACAAAAAAAATGAAAAAAAAAATAATCAATATTTTACTATAGACCTACGTAATGAAAAACTAAGTAATTTTAGTTTTTTCTTAATTTATTTACAACCTTTTCAAGTTTGATTAGTTTTTCAAGACGAGTTACGAATGTTTCTTTAGGTTAAAATACGTAAGAACCCAATTTCTTGGACGTTGGTTTCAACAGTACTTGATGGTCTTCAATTTATGTGCTTATGGACCAGCAACCTCCTATCAGTTTGCATTGCTTAGTGGATTTTTTTCTAAATTTCTCGTGGGCTTTCAGCTACATGTAAACAATATTGGAGCAAGTGTAACCTTCTTCAGTTCCCATCTGACCGGATGCACAGCACATATTGTGTTCTTGATCTTTCGTACAAAGTAGCCTGAGCCTCATGTTCAAAGCTGGTAGTTTAAAAGCTCCACGGCTCCCAAAATTATCCAGAAATATGAAAAATTGCTGGTCTCGAATCTACTTAGACAACAGTAAGTAACAATCACGAGTTCAAAAATAGTTGGCCAGCCAACCATCATACACTTAACTCCATTGACGCATCAACGCATCATCGCTGGTGTCTGATAACAAAGTATGGTTGTTAAAACAAATAAACAAGATAATTCGGAAAATTTACACCAAAATTTCTATAGTAAGGAACTTAGCTTTCAAGTAGCAAGAATGGTTGAGCTTCTTGCAAAATTTCCACCAAATGCACCCCAATTTAGTAAAAGTTGGCCATCCATATATAACTACAATATTCTGTTCCACACTAGCCTCGGACTATAAATCCACTCCTGAACTCGGTCTCTTCAAACCACAGAACTGAGCTCCCGGCTAGACATATAAAGATCCTATTCTCCTCAAATTTCTAACTTCCTTGCTTGCCACATAATTCAGCACCTCCAAATGGCTTCAAAAGGGGTTCAGTTAAGTCTAATGCTAGTCCTTTCAATGATGTTTTGTCATGGAGCCACAGCTCAATCAGGCTGCACCACCGCCCTCATGGGCCTAGCACCATGCCTGAACTATGTCACAGGAAATTCCTCGACTCCATCATCTTCCTGCTGCTCACAGCTAGCTACTATTGTTCAATCACAGCCACAGTGTCTTTGTACATTGGTCAATGGGGGTGGATCCTCATTTGGTATTGCTATTAACCAAACCCTGGCTCTAGCACTCCCTGGAGCTTGTAATGTGAAAACACCACCAGCTAGCCAGTGCAATGGTAGAGTGTCGACTTGTGCTTGTGCTTAATTACATCTCATATTTTATAACAAGAAGATTGGTACATATTATTAATATTTGGTTATGTTTAATCAGCTGCTAATGTTCCGGCAACTTCACCAGCAAGTTCTCCAGTGCTGAGTCCTCCAGCAGATTCTTCAGATGCAACACCCGAAGCTCCCAGTACAGTATCAACACCAAGACTTCCTGCAGGTCAATAACATTTCAGGAATTAGAAAAATTCAAGCAGTTCTTTATTTTCCCTAAACAAAAATAGGCAGGCCAACTATAATCATCACATAGGAAAATATGTGAAAGTTTTGTAGCAAAATAAATGTCAATCTCTACTGTATACATCCCGTTTCTCTAACTTGACATGTTATTTCATTGATTACTGCAGGAGGTGGATCTAAGACAGTCCCAACATCAACAGGCACATCAGATGCGAGCATTATGAGAATGCAACTTCATTTCACAATCTTCGTATTTATCAGTGCTTTATGTGCCTCGGGCATCGTTAGATTCTGAGCTTTCTACCTACAAAGAATCGCCAGAGCTTGTTCTCCCAGTTTGCTACTACATTTTCACTTGTAATTATGTGGAGTTTGCATTGTTGTTGTTTTATGGTGCATCTGTTGTTTGATTGTCGAAACTTGTGAGAATGACAAGCTATCTCTGTCCTTGCATCCGAAAGTACTGAAGAAGTGAAACATGAATTTTTTTACAGCTTACAAGATACAGTGTCTGGTTATCTGAAATTGAGAAGCTACAAAAATGTTGAGATATAATTAACTAAATATTTATGGATTAGCAGACAATGAAACTAATAACAGAAACTGCTAATTGCTAGAAGAACAGAGTTAAACATTGCTAAAAAAAAAAAGAGAGAGAGCATTTCAGATTCAATGATCGGGTGTTTTGTCTTCCAAATTTTACTACAACAAATTAGTATACTCAAGTTATAGCCTTAAAGCGTATTTGAAATTCAAGTTACCATACAAATTGCAGAAAATTTATCCTGGTTAATTTATGTAAATAGCTTTGGCATATGAATAGGAGGATTTTCTAAAATATAAACATTCAGTTCTTAAGATAGAAAAATAAAAGCTATCCAAAATCATCCTTTCACCATTTATCCATTCATCCATTAGCCATCCATTGAAACTGATCAACTAGTGAACGTACGAGCTCTTGAGCATCTATATTTTGACCATGGGTGGCATAGTGGACACTAAAGCATTAAAGTACACATACAAGATAGCATTTTTTTTTATTGTTCTTTCATGCCTTGCACGAAAAAGAAAGTGGGTGTGCTATAAAGAGGGCATTCAGCTTAGTTTTAGACCAACTTCGGCATCTGATTTATGAGGTGTAGATTCTGCACTGAAAGGCAAGCTGAACGAACCAGAGAGACACACTAGTTCAAGTTCATTAAAATAAAGGGAAAATGTAGGAGAGTTGTTTACCAAAGATTCTGTTATAAAGTAGGAAAAGTTGGCAAACCATATTAGCCAGCTGCCAACCTTTTGTTCGCAATCTTTCCCTTTATAAATTAACCACAGCCTTTCCATCCCCTCCAAGCCGAAGAAAACATTCTTATCCCTACATTTCTAATTCATTGTTGCCAAGAACTTTCATAGAATTGACCCAATGGCAGTTAGAGGGATGGAGGTTATGCTTGCTATAGCCCTTATCGGAACTTTGTGGGCAGGAGCCAAGGCACAATCATCTTGCACCAATGTGATCATAAGCATGTCCCCATGTTTGAACTACATAACAGGAAACTCATCGACCCCGTCTTCATCATGTTGTACACAGCTTGCTAATGTTGTCAAGTCGCAGCCTCAATGTCTATGTGAGGTCGTTAATGGTGGTGCCTCCTCACTTGGCGTCAATGTTAATCAGACTCAGGCTCTGGCCCTCCCTGGTGCTTGCAATGTTCAAACTCCCTCTATTGGTCGCTGTAATGGTAAGCAATTGCAAGCAATCCAAGCTCTAATATCACTTCCTTTCAATGCAAATAGCTAATTCATTTTATCATCTGTTCGAACAGCCTCTTCGCCCACAGATTCTCCATCAGGAACACCAAATTCTCCTCCTACAGGTACAAGATTCAATCAAGTTTTCCAATTATGTTACCAAATCTCCAATTTGCCACACGAATTCACGCACAACATTATTTTATTTTATTTTTTTGTTACTTCTTGTATCAGGACCGCTGGACAAGAGTCCATTTTTCTTACTTTTTTGCGTGTTGAGTGCAGGAAGTGGATCTAAGACAGTACCATCAACGGATAATGGAACATCAGATGCAAACTCTACGAAGTTGACAATGTCTCGACTCTTCTTCCTGCTCTTCATCACGTCATATGCCTCGACCCTGGTCACCATATAATCTCTTGCTACCATTAGTACTGTTACTGTAACATGGGAGTCCGAATATTCATTTTATTTTGGCATGAGTGAGTCGTGCGCGTGTAAGATATAGCATAATTCTTTTGGGGGTGCATTTTTGGAGTTGATCATATGTATACTCCTTTACCAATAAATAAAAGATTCGTGGTTTTTCATACTGCTCTGGAGATTAATTAGAGGCAAAATTTGCTTACTGAAGTCGGTGTCGCATACAATTCGACGCAACGCTTTCAAGTAATTGGTAATTGATTTTTTGTTTTTGTATTGTAAAAGTATTTTTAAAAAAATTTAAATATTTTAAAAAATATTAATTTTTTTATATTTTCAGATTATTTTGATGTGCTAGTATCAAAAATAATTTTTTTAAAATAAAAAAATATTATTTTAATATATTTTTAAATAAAAATACTTTAAAAAACAATCCATTATACTCTCAAATATCCTCAAGTGTCTTTGTCGATATCAAAATAAAAATTTAGGTAATGTGAAATAAAATTTTCATTAATATTTAATACAAATAAAAAATTAATGTTGAAATTACTTATCATTTTATACCTTATTCGTTTGGATTAAATCATTTATATTAATTAAAAATAACATTACAATTTGTATGATGCATATGTTAAATAATCCAAATTAAACAAAAAGTAATAGGAATACAAGAGAGAAGATGAGGCTAGGATTTCATTCATCATTTTATTCTATAGTTATTTCTTTAATCTAAATATAAAAAGATTATATATAAATTAAATTAAAAATATTATTCTACCTTTAATAAATAAAATAAAATACATATATTTCTTTAACAACTCAAGAAAATATCAAGCAAAATATATTGGCAATTAACAAGAAGCAATTCAGATATGTTTGACTAATCAACCATAAGCGTGTTCCAGTAAATTTGTTACAGTGAGAGTACTGAATCAACGACAATCATTTGGCCAGAGGAGTGTCCGTTAAATTACCGACTTCGGAATTTAGATGGCGGGTCATTTTGGTCATTCAAGCAACAAAAGATATATACCAGGCCGTGTCAATAGACTAATAGGTGTGCCAATCATAATTTTAAACATGGCCCGGTAGGTTAACTACCAAAATTCATAATTCAAAACTTTAACTCAGATCTAAATTAGTTTTAATTTAAATTAATTTTAATGTTAGCTTGGTAGAATTTAATTAGATCATAATAAAAAAATTAAAAATTAAAATAATTTTATTTAAAAAATAATAATAAACTCAACCCATAAATTAATTCA